>Ga0265327_10000059_pt1 | contig 236935 bp, 181 predicted proteins | sample 41621metaG_FD_202089 | JGI IMG/M metagenome (GOLD analysis project Ga0265327, IMG submission 202089) | Rhizosphere microbial communities from Carex aquatilis grown in University of Washington, Seatle, WA, United States - 4-16-21 metaG | ecosystem: Host-associated > Plants > Roots >... | reverse complement strand
GGCCATTATTTCGGTAAAAGTACCAGAACCGCAATTTGAGGGACAGACCAAAACAAAATTGGGCAACAGTGAAGTGATGGGTGTGGTAGATTCTACTTTAAGCAGGGTTTTAGAAGCATATTTGGAAGAAAATCCTAAAGAGGCTAAAACTATCATTCAAAAAGTAATATTAGCCGCACAGGCAAGAGCTGCGGCCCGTAAGGCAAGGGAAATGGTGCAACGCAAAAGCGTTTTGACCGGCGGCGGCCTACCTGGTAAACTGGCAGATTGCAGTGATAAGGACCCCGGAAAATGTGAGTTGTTCCTTGTAGAAGGAGACTCGGCGGGAGGTACCGCAAAGCAGGGAAGAGATAGAAGCTTCCAGGCTATTTTGCCATTACGTGGTAAAATTTTGAATGTAGAAAAAGCAATGGAGCATAAAATTTACGACAATGAGGAAATAAGAAATATGTTCACTGCATTGGGTGTAAAGATTGGAACACCGGAAGATCCCAAAGCATTGGATACCTCTAAACTGCGTTATCATAAACTGATTATTATGACCGATGCGGATGTGGATGGTAGCCATATCGCCACTTTGATATTGACGTTTATTTTCCGTTATATGAAGGAATTGGTAGAACAGGGGAATGTGTACATTGCCCAACCACCTTTATACCTTGTTAAAAAAGGAAAGGAACAGGAATATGCGTGGACCGATGAGGAACGCAAAGGCCTGATACAATTATTTGGCCAGGGTAAAGATGAAAGTGTAAATACACAACGATATAAAGGTTTGGGAGAAATGAATGCAGAACAATTATGGGAAACCACGATGGACCCTGCAACCAGAACACTTAAACAGGTTACCATTGAAAGCGCTGCAGAAGCAGACCGTGTATTTAGCATGTTAATGGGTGATGAAGTTCCGCCACGCAGAGAGTTTATTGAAACGCATGCGAAATATGCCAAGATAGACGTGTAATTAACATAAATAATTTTAAAGCATCCCTTCTAGCAACTGTTACGAAGGGATTTTTTTATCAGTTTTTAATTCAATTGTTAAAAGTGATTGCGTTAACAATACTGGCGTAACTTTTGAGTAAATTTATCGTCTATTAAAAAAACTAAATCATGAAAACAAAATCTTTTTATTGCCTGCTTGTAGCAATAAGTATGGTAATGTTCTTTTCTTTCAGCGCATCAGCTCAGCGTTATCGTGGCGGTGGTGGTTATCGTGGTGGTTACAGCCATTATAATTATGGCCGCAGTTATTATCCGTCACGTCCAATAGTTTCGGTAAATATTGGCCACTCCTATGGCTATCGTCCTTACAGTTATTATCCAACCTACAGCAATCCTTATTCTTATGTGCATTTCGGGCCGGCATTTGGCTTTAGGTTAAATGTATTGCCTTTTGGATATTATCCTTTTTATTATGGCGGCAATCCATATTATTATTATAATGGTATTTACTATCGGCCTTACAGCGGTGGCGGTTACGAAGTAACAGCACCACCATTAGGCGCAACTGTAAAACATTTGCCCGCCGGGACTAAAGTAACCATAATAGACGGCGTTAAATATTATGAATTAGGCGGTACTTTTTACCAGGAAGAAATAACTGAAAAAAATAAACTGCGTTATAAAGTTGTAGGAACAGATGGCGTATTGAATACTGCCAATGATGCACCAACAGATAGTGAAAATGCTCCAGCACCAATGCCAGAGAATAATAATGCACCTGCTGTAAATAACAATCCTCCACAAAATAGTACTGTTACTCCCGAAATTGGCGCCAGGTTCGACCAATTGCCTGCAGATTCTAAAACAGTGGTTATCAACAAACAGAAATACTTTTTAGCACCATCTGGGGTATATTATCAGGAGGTTATAGATGGTAATGTTATACGCTATGAAGTGACAGGAAAGTCAAACGGAGAACAGCAATAATGTGATAACAACTTTAATTTATATGTAAGACAGGCTTTAGCCTGTCTTTTTTATAGCTGGTAGTTATCCCCCATTTATACCTGTTTCAAGCTATCGTTTTTGCAAAATCGGCTATTTTGTGTAGCTTGTACCCCGAAGACAACGACTTCAAACATTATTTCAAACAATAAATTCTAAAAAAATGAGTAACATGATCACAGCTTATTGCATGAAAACCAAAGAAAAGAATGTTCCCATGCAGGATGCGGTTATTACAAAAACCTCTCGTGGAGGTTATATGGCGCAAGGCAACGATGGCAAAGGAAACAAAATGACAACGATGCTTGGCGAAGCAGCAGCTTTAAAAGCTGTAGCTGACGGCGTAGCTAAAAAGGGCTGGGATTAATTAAAACAATACTATAAAAAGGCTGTTTACCATGGGTAAGCAGCCTTTTTCATTTACAAGAATTGTAATGCGGGCAAATAAATTTATTTTTATAGCATGATGGGCAAACACGTGAAGAAATATGCAAGTTTAATTCTGTTATGCTGTTTTAGCCAAAGCATTTTTGGGCAATACACAGTTAACGGGAGTGCTTCCCAAGATGCTTGTAACGTTTACACTTTAACTCCTGAAGCAGGAACTAAGAGCGGCTCAGTTTGGAATAATATCAAAATAAACCTTACTCAATCATTTGATTTTAAATTTGATGTTTACTTAGGCCGGCCACAACCGGGAGGCAAAGGTGCAGATGGTATTGTATTTGTTCTTCAACCAATAAGTACTAGCGTTGGTTCTACAGGAGGAGGATTAGGGTATGAAGGAATCAGCCCCGCAGTTGGCGTAACAATTGATACTTATCAAAATACCGGAGATCCAACTTATGACCATATTGCCATTCAATTAAATGGTGATATTAGCCATAGTACTGCAAATAATATTGCTGGACCTTTAACAGCCATTAACGGTAATGATGATATTGAAGATGCGGCCTGGCATTCACTGCGTATTGTATGGGATGCACCAACAACTACATTTTCAACTTATGTTGACGGCAGTCCAAGGGTGAGTGTTGTAAGGGATTTTGTAAATACAGTTTTTGGAGGCAATCCTCTAGTGTTTTGGGGCTTTACGGGAAGCACAGGAGGAGAATATAATTTGCAAAGATTTAAAATAGCGCTGAACCCTTCTTTCCATTTTGGGCCTGCTCAAAAAAGGTGTATCAATGAACCAATCGCTTTTTTCGACTCTACAGTTTCATTTACTACCATTGCGAAATTTTATTGGAATTTTGGAGACGGCAGCCTGATAGATTCAGTTAACCTCAATCCCGTGCATACTTATACAGCTGCTGGAAATTATACCGTGACACAAAAAGTAATTGGCGCAGATGGATGCGAAGCAACTAACACCCAAAATGTATTAATCGGAAGTAAACCAATAGCCGGTTTTAAAATGGACGATAACTGTGTATTAAACACTATTACTTTTGCTGATACCTCTAAAACTGCCTATGGCACCGTTAACAACTATTACTGGGACTTGGGAAATACTTCAATAGCAACAACTCCAACTGTACAAACAAATTATACAACTGGAGGCGATAAAAATATAAAACTAGCTGTTAAATCACAGGAAGGTTGTGAATCAGATACTTTGTATAAAACTATACATATCTATACAAGGCCCGTTGTTGATTTTAGTTTTACAGATTCAGTTTGTATAGGTTCTCCAACAAATTTTACCGGAATATTGATTAGTGCAACCGACCCTGTGAGTAACTGGGTATGGAATATAGAGGGCAATGTGGCAGCTACTTCTCAAAGTACTACCTATACTTTTCCAAATGCAGGAAGTAATACGGTAGTATTCGTTGCAACAAGTAATGGAAGTCCCGGATGCATGGGCCTGATTGCAAAAAATGTTTTTGTTGTAAATAAACCTGTTGCCTATTTTAAAAACCCTGTTATTTGCCAATCAGCTAACAATGTATTTACCGACTCCTCCTATACTTTGGATGGAACAGCAATACGCCAGTGGTGGTGGAATTTAGGAAGCAATGGTTTATCAACTCAGAAAAATCCTGCTGCAACTTATAATACTGCTGGTCCTGAAACTATTAAGTTGGTTGCGTATAACACTAAAGGCTGCAAGTCTGATACGCTCACAAAAATAATTTTGGTTAATCCAAAACCGGCTGCAAATTTCGGTTACAGTACACCAGTATGCGTGGGTTTACCGGTACAATTTTCAGATTCATCAAAAGCAACAGGTGGAGCAATAAATAAATGGTCGTGGGTAAATAATGGAACAGAGTTTAGTGCAGCACAAAACCCAGCTAATACATTTGCTGCCGGATCACAAACTGTAAAACTGGTAGCTACAAGTGATGTGGGCTGTGTGAGCGATACATTGCCTAAAACATTTTTTGTTGCGCCTACACCTGATGTTGCCATCAATTTTAAAGATGCCTGCAAAAATTCGCTGGTAAATTTTACTGCAATTGATAATTCCGGTACTGTTACTGATTGGAAATGGAATTTTGGAGACGGCGCAAATGCTGCTACACAAAATGCACAACATGTATACACAGCAAATGGCACTTACAATGTAAAATTAATTGCTACAGCTTCTAACGGGTGTTTCTCCAATTCACTTGCAAAAGATATTATTATTTATGGAACCAACGCATTTGCAGGCAATGATACCATTGCTGCTGCCGGCCAACCCATACGACTCAATGCAACTGGTGGCTTAAGCTATACATGGAGTCCTGCTAATTTATTAAGCGACCCTACAATTGCTAATCCCGTTACAACACTTACCGCCTCGCAATTATTTACTGTAAAAGCGTTTACGCCAGAAGGTTGTGAAAGCTATGATGATGTATTGGTGAAAATTTACAAAGGACCAGATATTTATTTGCCCAATGCATTCACGCCTAATGAAGATGGTTTGAATGATGTTTTCAAAGGCACACCTGTTGGCATCAAACAATTCAATTACCTGAAGGTATTTAACCGCTGGGGGCAATTGATATTTTTTACTTCCGATTATAATTATGCTTGGGATGGAACTTGGCATGGCGAAAAACAAGCCAGTGGTGTGTATGTTGTATTGGCTAATGGTATTGATTTTAAAGGAAATGTAATTGATAAAAGGGCAACGGTATTTCTGATTCGATAAACTTCAGTAGTGAATCATGAGTTTCTATTTACTACTCATGTCTCACCATATTTATTCCTCTACAAAATCCAAATCTTTTCCATAAGTTTCTTTTGTGAAATACAATGCTGATAATGAAATCAGCATTACTGCAATACCAATCATCCAGCCGCCTTTTAAATAGCCGATGTTTTTATAGTCTCTCAAATAATTAAAGATCAATAATAGCAATGGTGTAAATCCTCTAACAAAATTGGTAATGGAACTTGCTGCCGAAGCTCTTAAGTTGGTACCAAATTGTTCGGCGCTTGCAATGATGTACAGTACAGAAATACCTGAGCCAAAACCTAAACCTGCACATATAAAATAAAACCATTCAGGTGAACTGTTGTGTTGTGCAAAGAAAAGGATAATGAAGAGCGTGAAGACTGCATAAAAAATATACAAAGCTTTTTTCCTGCTTTTTAGTTTATGGCTAATCAATCCTGCGGCAACATCACCAAAGCCCAAGCCTATATATTGAAACAAGATGGCATTACCAGGCGTAATGCCGTTGATGCCCATTTTGTTTGCAAATTGGTCGGCAAAAAATACCAATATACCAATGCAATACCAAACAGGCATTCCTATAAGCATGCCTTTTGCATATTTTAAAAAACGTTCTTTGTTATTAAAAAATTGAAGATAGTTTCCCCTCTGTACTTTCGATTTTTCTAATGTAGAAAACATGTCACTCTCTTTAACGGATACCCGTAAAGCTAACAATACAATCCCAATACCGCCACCAATAAAGTATAGTGTTCGCCAATCGGTAATAACTTTTGATAATAATGCAGCACTGATACCACCAAATACACCACAGGTTGCAATGATTGTTCCTGCCAAACCTCTTTTTTCTTTTGGTAAAATTTCGGAAACCAATGTAATGCCTGCGCCTAATTCACCAGCAAGCCCAACGCCTGCAATAAAACGTATAACGATATACCAGTTTAAATCATGTACAAAACCATTGGCAAAATTGGCAGCAGAGTATAATAAGATAGAACCAAATAATACTTTTAACCTGCCGAATTTATCGCCGATAATACCCCAGATGATTCCACCAATCACCATGCCTATCAATTGAATACTCACAATCAATTCTCCTTTAGATAATACTTGTTCTGGATTTAAGCCAATATCAGCAAGGCTGCTTTTTCTGATAACGCCAAAAAGCAACAAATCGAAAATATCTACATAAAAACCAAGCGCGGCAACAATTACAGGGAGAGAGAGTAAACCATATTGTTTTTTAGTCATGGTAAAAAATTATAGCATCCTTCGGCAAGCCCAGGATTTGGCTAATAACAAATTTAAGCAGAAATACTTTCCATCATACGCTTTAAAAACAAATTCAGCGAATTCATTGTCTTTACATCTTCTACTACTAAAATACCATTTTTGCCTACTTGTTTTAACTTGGCTTTATTGGTGCCTTTTTGCAAAAATTGTAAAATGCCATTGAAGATAGCGCTGGTAAAATAAGGGCTGTCAGGATTGCTGACAAAGAAGCATTTCAATACATCATTTTTCAAAAACATCTTTTCAAACCCTAATTCAATAGCTAATTTTCTGCAACGTACTGTGGTAAATAAATCTTCTACTTGTGGAGGAATAGGGCCAAAACGGTCAGTCATTTCTTTATGAAAATCCTGTAAGTTTTTTTCATTTTCACAATTATCCAAGCGGCTGTATAAACTTAATCTTTCAGTAATGCTTTCAACATAACTGTCAGGGATAAGTATTTCCAAATCGGTATCAATGCTGCAATCGCTTACAAAATCATCCTGCTGTTGGATTTCTTCTTTGTATAATTCTTTAAACTCAGTGCGTTTTAATTCTCTTATAGCTTCGTCTAAAATCTTTTGATACATTTCAAAACCAATTTCTGCAATAAAACCACTTTGCTCACCACCCAGCATATTGCCTGCGCCACGTATATCCAAATCCCTCATGGCAATTTGAAAACCACTGCCTAAATCGCTGTATTGTTCCAAAGTAGACAACCGCTTTCTGCTATCTGGCGGCAATGTACTCATTGGCGGCGCCAACAAATAACAGAAGGCTTTTTTATTGCTTCTTCCAACACGCCCTCTCAATTGATGCAAATCACTCAAACCAAACTGGTGCGCATTATTTACAATGATGGTATTTACATTTGGAATATCCACGCCACTTTCTACAATGTTGGTGCAAACAAGCACATCGTATTTTTTATCCATAAAGTCGAGGATGGTATCTTCCAATTCGTCACCATCCATTTGCCCGTGTGCAAATGCAATGCTTAAATCGGGGCAAAGCCCTTGTATCAACCCTTTCATTTCACTCAAACCATTTACACGGTTGTGTATAAAGAAAACCTGTCCGCCACGTTCTGTTTCATAATAGATGGTATCACGAATGGCATCTTCATTAAATACCATTACTTCGGTTTGTATCGGCTGCCTGTTAGGTGGCGGTGTATTGATGATGCTCAAATCCCTTGCACCCATCAAACTGAATTGCAATGTTCTTGGGATTGGCGTTGCAGTTAGTGTAAGCGAATCCACCGTTGCCCTCAACTGTTTTAATTTTTCTTTTGCCGCCACTCCAAATTTTTGTTCTTCATCAATAATCATTACACCCAAATCCTTAAATTTTACATCTTTGCTAAGCAATGCATGTGTGCCAATGATGATGTCTACTTTACCTTCGGTAAGCCGTTGCAGTGTTTCCTTTTTCTCTTTAGATGATTTAAAGCGGTTGATGAAATCTACCGTAACCGGAAAATCTTTTAGCCTTTCTCCAAAAGTTTTATAATGTTGATAAGCAAGAATGGTTGTAGGCACCAATACCGCAGCCTGTTTGCCATCGCAGCAGGCTTTAAAAGCAGCACGTATGGCAATTTCTGTTTTGCCAAAACCTACATCGCCACAAACCAACCTGTCCATCGGGCTTGGTTTTTCCATATCACGTTTTACATCTTCAGTTGCCTTGCCCTGATCGGGTGTATCTTCATAAATAAAACTGGCTTCCAGTTCGGTTTGCATATAATTATCAGGACTGAATGCAAAACCTTCCTGGCTTTTTCTTTGTGCGTATAATTTTATAAGGTCGGTAGCAATATCTTTTACCTGTTTCTTTGTTTTGTCTTTTAATTTTACCCATACATCGCTGCCCAATTTATTCATTTTGGGTACAGAACCTTCTTTGCCACTATATTTTCCAATCTTATGCAAAGAAGAAATGTTTACATACAACAAGTCGCCATCTTTATATTGGATACGAACTGCTTCCTGCAATTTCCCATTGGCTTCAATTTTTTGCAAACCGCTGTACACACCCACACCATGGTCGATATGGGTTACATAATCTCCAGGTTGCAGTTCACGTAAGGTTTTTAAAGTAAGCGCTTTGTTTTTGCTAAAGGCCTGTTTTACTTTGTATTTATGATAGCGTTGAAATATTTGATGATCGGTGTAACAAATACTTTTTAATTCATCATCTATAAAACCTTCATGAATAGAAGTGGGAACAGGAATAACATTGATTTCTGCTTTCAGATCCTGGAAAATTACGTGTAATCTTTCCAGTTGCTTTGGATTTTCGGCAAATAAATAGATGTTGTATTTTTTCGCTTCGTATTCTTTTAAATTTCTTATTAAAATATCAAACTGTCTGTTGAACGCCGGTTGTTCTTTTGTAGCAAAATGTATTGTCTTGCTATTTGCAAAAAAAGATTTACTTCCAAACTCAATAATATGGTGCAACTGTATTTCCTCTTCAAGTACAGCGGCTTTTACAAAATCATCTTCACTAAAATCTTTTCTGATATTTAAACCATCTTCATCAGTTTGCAGAATACTATTCTTTCCCTGTCCTGTACTTATCGCCAGTTCCAAATCTTCTTCCTGCTGTTCAATTTTCTCTTTAATAAAATTCCAATCTTCTGCCCATACTACTGCATTCTCTGGTAAAAAATTGATGAATGAAATTCTTTCGCCTGTTTCATTTTGTAAAATATCTACATTGGGAATGATATTGACCTGCAATAATTTTCTTTCACTCAATTGAGATTCAGGATCAAAAATTCTTATGCTGTCCACTTCATTGCCAAACAATTCTATACGGTAGGGTTTTTCATTGCCAAAAGAATAAATATCCAAAATGCCACCGCGAACAGCAAACTGCCCCGGCTCATAAACAAAGTCTGTTCTTTCAAAACCATAATCAACAAACTTTCCAAGCATGCCATTTACATCAAGCGTGTCACCCTGCTTTATCGAAATGATATTTTCCGAAAGTGTTTTTGACAGCACCACTTTTTCAAACAATGCTTCAGGGTAAGTGATAATGATATTTTTGTTGGTGCCGGCAGCTAACCTTGTCAGCGCTTCGGTACGCAACATCACATGGCTTGGGTTAAGCAGGCTGTAATTCTTTTTATTTTTAAAAGAAGAAGGGAAATAAAATAAATTTAAAGCGCCGGTTAAATTTTCTAAAGTATTGTGCACATAAGCAGCTTCTTCTGCATCTCTTAAAATTAGCAGGTGATTAAGCTGACTTGAGGCAGGATGATTAAAAACGGCGGTGATAATAAATTGAGAAGCGCTGCCATGCAGGCCAGAAAGGTGCAAACGCTGCGGTTGAGACAAAGTGATGCCATCCACTATTTTAAAACAGCGGGGATCATTGGCATATTCTTTCAACAGCACTTCCAAATTCATCAGGCTGCAAAGATAGGGATGTGTAGCAAAACCTCAGTTTGTTTAAATGCGGTATTTCCAGACAATAATTTCTTTAATAGCAACAAAAATTGGCCAATCTTTTATAGTTTCATTCTTTATTATTGGTTTTTAATTATCTTTCTAAAAATTAACGATATGGCCCTTGAACCCTGGCGCATTGCAAAAGTTATAAAGATTGAAAATGAAACAGAAAACACCCGCAGGTTTTGGATGCAGGTACCAGAATTGGAGAAATTGGATTTTAAACCCGGCCAATTTGTTACACTTGATTTGCCAATACATGAAAAGAAAAATAAAAGATGGCGCAGTTATTCCATTGCAAGCTGGCCCGACGGCACTAATGTATTTGAGTTGGTAATCGTTTTTATGGAAGATGGAGCTGGTACTACTTATTTGTTCAATGAAGTTGTTGTAGGCAGCGAAATTTCTTTCCGTGGGCCGGTAGGCGTTTTCACTTTGCCTGATGTAATGGAAACTGACTACTATTTAATTTGTACCGGCACTGGCATTGCGCCTTTCAGAAGCATGCTGCATAGCATAGCATTGAATAATATTACTCATAAAAATGTGTACCTGATTTTTGGCACACGAAAAAAAGAAAACTTATTGTATCACGAAGAATTGAAAACACTGGCTGAAAATAATCCCGGCCTTCATTACATTCCGGTTTTATCCAGGGAAGATTGGAGTGGTGTAAAAGGTTATGTACACCAGGTTTATAAAGAAATCATCAACAATAAAAAGGAAGGCGAAGAATTGCCTACTGCGCATTTTTATTTATGCGGCTGGAAGAATATGATTGACGAAGCAAAGGAAACCATAACAGCAATGGGCTATGATAGAAAAGCTATTCACCAGGAGATATACGGTTAAAATTTGTCAATGAAATACCTGCTTTTTATCTTTTGTACAATTGTTGCACAACAATGCTTTGCACAAGATCCTTATGCATTTGTAAAAAAATATTTTGTCATTGTTCAATCCACAAAAGATTTTGCTGCTGCAAAACTTACAGCAGCAAAAGCAGCAAAACAATTGGGAGAAAAACTTGACTTGAGAGGATTACAACCCAATAAAAAGAGCGGGCTTACCAATTCTAAAAAAGATTGCGAAATGGATGGTTATCCCTGTTATTATTCAAGGGGCCGGTATGACGACGGCGATTATGTTAGCATTGAATGGAGCAATGCATTTGAAAAATTTGCTAAAGGTTATTATATTGTCATTGTATGCAGTGGCGATAAAACATCCGTAACTGCCAATTTGCAAAAAACAAAAAAGATTTTTAAAGATGCCTATTATAAACAGGATTCCATTTATTTAGGCTGTATGCATTAAACAAAAGAAATTATGGAAATAAAAAACCTATTTGATACAACAGTTAAGCAAGACATTATTGCAAGAATAAATAAACTAACTCCGCAAAGCAAAGCGCTATGGGGCAAAATGAATGTAGAACAAATGCTGGCACATTGCCAAATGCCACTCGGCGTTGCAACAGGAAAGCATACATTAAAAAGAAATTTCTTTTTAAGTTTGATTGGCCCATTATTCAAAAAGCAATTGTTTAATGAAACGCCTTTTAAGAAAAATTTGCCAACCGATAAATCATTTATCATTGTCAATCCGCGGGAATTTGAAAAAGAAAAGAAAGGCTTGATTGATATGATCAATAGTTTTTCAGAAAACAATATGTCTGGTGAACTGCATCCTTTTTTTGGTAAGTTGACCAAGGAAGAATGGAGTAAAGGAACCTGGAAACATTTGGATCATCACCTACAACAGTTTGGAGTGTAAAAAATACTGTAACCCTAGTTTTAACCCTAATAATTTGTACAATGAAAAAATTCTTTTTCCTCTTCACAATTGTTTTTTTTAATCATTTCTTTGGCCAGGCACAAGACTTTTCTTATGGTGTTATTACCAGAGAAGAGCTTGATTTAAAAGAATGTCCATTTGATAAAGACGCCAATGCAGTTGTATTAATGGATGAAGCAAAATCTGATTATGATGATGAAGGACATTTAATCACTGATCATCATGTGAAAATAAAAATTTTAAAGGAGAAAGGGTTTGATGCTGCGAACGTAGAAATATATTATTACCGTAAAGATGATTTTGAGGATATATTGAAATTGCAGGCAATGATTATTAATGCAGATGCTACAGGGAAATTGGTTATGGAGGAACTTAGCAGCAAATCATTTTACAGGAAAACGGAAAACGAAAGATTAGGAAAAATGATCTTTACTTTTCCTGGTGTAAAAGTGGGCAGCATCATTGAATACAAGTACCAGAGTTTCATGAAAAATTATAACGGATTGCGTGACTGGTATTTTCAGCAATATTTTCCCATATTACACAGCCGTTTTACTGTAAGGGTTGAGCCGCACCTGGAATTTGCCTATCGTGTAAATAAAAGACCTGACTTTCCAATAGTTTTAAAACAAGAAACTGGTAGTGACCTGGTTTATTTTGAAATGAATAATATTCCCGGATTGTCTAATGAAACTTATATGGATTCAAGGGAAGATTATTTGCAAAAAGTAATCTTCCAGCTTAGTGGATTCAATAACGGTTTTGGCAAAAGCAATTACATGACCAGTTGGGATGAAGTAATCAAAGAATTGTTGTTGGATAAAAATTTTGGGCTGCTGCTAAATAAAAATATTGGTGGCACAAAGGAACTGATGGATGCAGTAAAGACAAAAGCAACTGAAGAAGAGAAAATGGCAATAGTGTACAACTATGTACGGGCTAATATGTCATGGAATGGCATTTATAGTAAATACGCAATGGAAGGAGTAAAAGATACCTGGAGTAAAAAGAAAGGTACCAGCGGAGAGGTGAACCTTGTCCTGGTTAATCTTTTGAAAGATGCTGATCTGGAAGTTTACCCTGTACTGGTGAGCGAAAGATTCAATGGCAAAGTAGCTGTTGATTATCCTTTTGTAGATCAGTTTAATAATGTATTTGCCTGTGTAGTAATAAAAGGAAAGAAATATTATCTTGATGCTACCGATGCGTATACGCCTGCACAAATGACGCCTAATGATATTTTAAACACAACAGCTTTAATTGTGAATAGAAAGAATGGGGGGCTGGTTAATATTTCCAACGACTCTTTGAAATACAACGATTTTATAAGTTCACAAGTTGAGCTGGATGATAAAGGCATACTTTCCGGCGAAACCTATATCAGCGCAAGAGATTACGCCAGGGTGAAAAGAGTGCATGATTTTAAAGAAAAAGGCAAGGAAAAATATATTGCCGGCCTGTATCAAAAAAATGGTATTACAGTTAATGATTTTGAATTTTTAAATGAGAATAATGATTCCATCCCGTCAGAGGAAAAATTTAAATTCAATACAAGCCTTGCTGTTGGCGGTGATTATTTATATATGCCGATAAATATTTTTTCTGAATTTGATAATAATCCTTTTATAAGTGATAATCGTTTTAGTAATGTAAACTTTGGGTACAAGCGAACAATAACTACTAATATGGTGGTGAGTTTACCTAAAAATTACGTTATTGATGCTTTGCCAAAAACCATTACAATGTCTACTCCCGATAAGGATATTGTATTTAACAGATCGGTGAGTTATGATAAGGAAAATAATCAGGTGATATGTATGCTGGTATTTGATTTTAAAAAAAGCTTATATACCTACGACGAATACCCGATGTTAAAAGAAGTGTTTAAAAAAATGTTTACTTATTTGAAAGAGCCGGTGGTGTTGAAGAAGAAGTAGAAAATTTTAATCAACAGATAACTTTTGAAATATAGCTGCTACTAAAGAGCTGCTTTCATTTATACTCTGAAGCAGCGACTGCAGTTTATTTATTAATTCCAAGCAAGTTTGCTTTGAACAAAACCCTTTTAATGATGACGGATGCTGGTAACTATCAAAAGCATATTGAGCATCTAATTCAATAATTTTTTTTGCCAGAGCATTTTTGCCAAGTTTTATAAGCAACGGTTCCAAAAATCGAAAAGTTATAATATTATCAATTGAAAAATCAGGTATTTTTGAAATTAATAAGCCAGTCCATTTTTTTACAGCTAAATCATCTTTTTTATTCAGATAATATTGTATTATCTCAGAGTAAATATTCAAGCAGCTATTATCACCATCAAATGAAATAAAAGTTTGGGGATCTTTATAATTGCTCAGTACAGGAACATATTTTTCTGCGATAAATTTTTGCAACCCTTGTATTTCCTTAACATCAACTTCCGCTTTGGTATCTTTTTCAATATTAAGTTTATATACAATGCCGGATTGGGTAAGATAATTATCAAAATAAGTATTATAACTACTGGTAAAATAAATAGGGCGTTTTGTAAGATTGTATGCTACAATATCAAGTATTAAAAAATCATTTAGAAACATATAATCTTTTACATCAATGGCTATTTTTTTATTTTTTAAAGAGGCGGTATTCAACACTACTTTTTTTGAAGGATAAGTAGCCGAAACAATTTCATTAATATTAGTGGCAGGATATTTCTTTAAATAAATAAGTTTTAAAAATTCCTGCAGAGTTACAGTTGATTTAATTGTTTTTTCTTCTTTCAAATAAGTAACATCGGATGCTTCATCCTGAAGGTAAGATTCGGGTGTTGAAAAGTTGACCAACCCTTTTTTTCTTAATAGCACAGGATATATTGGTAAACCAAGCAAGCTGTAATTAATTACAATTACATCTTTTCTAAAACCAAATTTTTCCTGTACATACCAAAGTTGGTAGGTATCATTATCTCCAAAAGTAAACAGTATGGCATTTTTATCACATGAATTTAGATAGTTTTTAGCCTGTGAAATATAGCGTTGATCGAGACTTACTTTTTCAAAATATTTTTTTGCTTCTTCTTCATAGCCACACATGTACAATTGATTATAGCCATGTGTATATTCATTAAATAGTTTTAGGTTGGCATTGCCTACCAGCGTTTTGTAATTAGGGTTAAGTGCATTTAATTTTTCAAATTGTTCTATATCTTTATTAAGATAGTATGTAACTTTTTCAACTCGTTGCAGTGAAGGAAATTGTGTCCTTAGTAGTTTGGTTTGAAGGGTATCATTTCCTTTATAGTAACCTCCCTGGTACCATAAGAAACCATAAGCGTTGTTACTGTAAGCTCTGGCTAATCCATCCAATAAAGTATCAGATAGATTAGTTGCTTTGCCAAAATCGTTGATCATATCAAATTGCCATCCGGGATAACCGAAATAACGAATATGGTCATAATTATACCAGTCTTCTTGTAGGTAAGGTTGAATTTTAGTTTCAAAATCAAGACTGTCAGATGTTGCTGTATATGTGTCGGATAAATTCTTATATGTTCCATCATCAATACTCCAGAATATTTTTTCACTTAGCAGTGCATCTTTTTGTATCCTGTTTATTTGTTGTACATACCAACCTTCTTTCTTTTTGGCAAAGTTGGTATAGTTTTCATTGTCTATACTTGCGGTATATTTTGAGAAGAAAGTTTTTAAAACTTCAAAATAAGAAGGCACGGCATGTTCTGCTGCAACAAAAAAACTCGGGAGGCTTAGCAAAACAACAAGTACATATTTTTTCATGCAAACAATTTAAATAAAAAGGAACCAGTTAATGGTTCCTCTAATTTATTATTCTTTAATGAAATAATCAATTGATTTTTTCCATTACCAACTTCCTCACGTCACTCAATGTAATTCTTTCCTGCACCATAGTATCTCTGTATCTTATAGTAACGGTGTTGTCTTCTTTAGTTTGATGATCGATGGTTACACAAAACGGTGTACCAATTGCATCCATGCGGCGGTAGCGTTTACCAATCGCATCTTTCTCTTCGTAAAAACACATGAAACTGCTTTTGCAATCATTCATCAGTTCTTTTGCAATTTCGGGTAAACCATCTTTTTTTACCAAAGGAAGAATAGCTAATTTGGTTGGCGCCAGTTTTGCAGGAATACGCAATACCACACGGCTGTCTTCTGTGCCATCTTCTTTATTCCATTTTTCTTCGGCGTAAGCCAAACTCATAATGGTTAAGAATAAACGATCCAAACCAACAGAAGTTTCTACCACATAAGGAATATAGTTACCGAAAGGTTTACCATCTTCTTTTAAATCATTATCAAAATATTGTATTTTCTTTTTACTATAAGTTTGATGTTGTGTTAAATCAAAATCAGTGCGGCTATGAATACCTTCCAATTCTTTCCACCCAAATGGAAATTCAAATTCAATATCCAACGCAGCATCTGCATAATGCGCCAATTTCACATGATCGTGAAAACGTAATTTATCAGCAGGAATGCCAATGCTCTCGTGCCATTTTTTTCTTTCATCTTTCCAAAAGTTGTACCATTCCATTTGTGTACCAGGGCGAACAAAAAACTGCATTTCCATCTGTTCAAATTCCCTCATGCGAAAAATAAATTGTCTTGCTACAATTTCATTACGAAAAGCCTTACCCGTTTGGGCAATACCAAAAGGTATTTTCATACGGCCAGTCTTTTGTACATTTAAAAAATTTACAAAAATACCTTGTGCAGTTTCGGGGCGCAGGTACACTTTATTATCTTCGGGATTATCTGCTGCTACAGCACCAAATTCGGTAGAGAACATCAAATTAAATTGGCGCACGTCTGTCCAGTTGCAGGTTTTGCTGACAGCACATTTTATTTTGTTGTCTTCAATTAAAGTTTTTAATCCAGCATAATCATCTTTTGCCAGCAGTGCATCCATTGCAGCTAAAACATCTTTTGCCAATTGCTCATTGCCCATTGCAATTTGCTCATCGGCAAAACCTTCAATCAAATGATCTACACGGTATCTTTTATTGCTGTCTTTATTATCAATCATCGGGTCGCTGAAGTTATCAACGTGGCCGCTTGCCTTCCAGGTGGTTGGGTGCATAAAGATGGCCGCATCAATGCCCACGATATTGTCGTGCATTTGCGTCATGCTCTTCCACCAATAATCACGGATGTTCTTTTTTAACTGTGCGCCATTTTGGCCATAGTCGTAAACTGCCGCCAGACCATCATATATTTCACTGCTTTGAAAAATATAACCATACTCTTTACAATGTGCGATGAGTGCCGCAAAATTATTCTGTTCGTTTGCCATAAGGGTGCAAATATAAAGATTGATTGGCGGCTTATAAAATTAGTAGTACTTTTTTGTGAATTTGCCAATCCCGATGGCCGCTGAAAGCCCATCTGTGCTTGCGTTGAGGAGTTATTTTTCGGCAACTTTATTTGCTACAAACTGCCGTCAGGGCTTATAGCCGCTGCTGGGGGTTTGTAGCAAAATTGACGGAAACAATTAATTCTTTACTTGATTTTCCAATTTCAACGCTCTTGCCCGCAATACTTCCATTCGCAACTTTATCCGTATAGGAACATACATTGTGCCACGCATAGAATTGTATTTGTCTGCAATTTCTTTAAACCTGGCATCTTTTTCTTTTTCCCAATTCTTTTGAGCAGCTACAACAGTACCTTTTTGTTTTTCTTTTTTGAGTAATTTTTTTTCGCAAGTGGAAATGTCATTTTCCCATGCCTTGTATGCAGTGTTATAACATTCAGCTCTTGGTATGGTGGCGTGAGCTTGAGATAAACATTTGTCTAATTGAATATCGATGGGATGCTTAATAGTATCTGCTGAAGGATTTAGGGAAGCGGCATACAATAGAAATGATATGAGCATATTTTTAATTTACATTTTTTGTGGATGGTGGTACTTCGGTAGTTGTTACTACTTTCTTTTCTTCCGGCTGTTGCTCCATCGATTTTACTGATTCTACTTCTATCTGTTGCACCCACACCGCATAATTGTTTGGATAAATTCTGGAGCCAGTTTGCACCGCATACACATGTGTAAACACAGCACCAAAATATAAGATCATTGCAGAATAATATACCCACAATAGCATTACAATTACCGAACCTGCTGCACCATAAGTGTTCGACATTTTACTATGACCCAAATAATATCCAATTAAAAATTTACCCAGCATAAAAAGAATGGCGGTTGTAAATGCGCCAGCCCTAACATGCCTCCATTTTATTTTGGCATCGGGTAATACTTTAAAAATCATGGCAAATAATAAAGCCGTGATACCAAAGGTTAATATCACATTGAAAACATACACCATTATTACAGTAAGATGCGGAAACATTTCAGTAAGCCGGTCAATTAATGCGGCCATCAATCCATTTACCATTAATGATACCAACAATAAAAACCCAAGGCTTACCACAATAGAAAACGACAACAGGCGATTGATAACAAGTTTTAGAAAGCCTCTTCCTTTTCTTGGTTTGGCTTTTAATTTCCAGATAAAATTGATGGAATCTTGTATTTCGCCAAACATACTTGTTGCGCCAAATAATAAAGTGCTAATACCTACTATTGTTGCAAACGTACTGCTGTTTGATAATGCCGCACCACGTACAATTTGTTGAATTTGTAAAGCAGCATCGGTGCTTACAAAATTGCTTATCTGGTGGAACAATCTTCCTTCTACTGCGGCACGGCCATAAAAAACATCGCTGATGGAAACGATAATGATAAGCATGGCTGGCAACGAAAAAATAGTATAAAACGCCAGTGCAGCACTTAATTTAAATACCTTGTTATCAATAAAATCACTGAATGATTGTTTGACGATAAGCCAGGTATTTTTTAAGGAAAATTTCATGCTGTCATTTTAATTTTTTATTGTTCAAATGCCGTTCGCTGTCTCTTATTGTTTTCTTTTCAAAATTCTTTTGCAATGCGCTGGTTAAATCTACGCCAGTTTGATTGGCCAAACAAATCAATACCCACAAAACGTCTGCCATTTCATCGCTTAGCTCTTTTCCTTTATCGGTTTCTTTAAAAGATTGTTCGCCGTATTTTCGAACCATTAACCTTGATAACTCACCCACTTCTTCCATTAATATGCCAAGATTGGTGAGTTCGCTAAAATATTTTACGCCGATGGTTTTAATCCAGTTATCAACCTGCTCTTGTGCCTGCTTTATTGTAATGTCATTCATTGATAATTATTTATTGAGCAAACTATTATTCCTTATTTTTAGAATCAATCCAAATTGTTACCGGCCCATCATTCAATAATGCCACCTTCATATCTGCGCCAAATTCTCCAGTACCTATTTTCTTTCCCAAATCATTTTCTAATTGTACAATCATTTTTTCATACAATGGAATTGCGATATCGGGCTTGCTTGCTTTTAAATAAGATGGCCGGTTACCTTTTTTTGTGGCAGCATGTAAAGTAAACTGGCTGATCAATAAAATATCGCCATCAATATCTTTTACAGAAATATTGGGCACTTTGTTTTCGTCATCAAATATGCGGAGGTTTACAATTTTATTGCTTAACCAAGTAATATCTTCATTATTATCGGCATCTTCAATACCAACCAATACCAATAAGCCCTGTTGAATAACCGATTTAATTTTTCCGTCAATGGTTACGCTTGCGTTACTAACCCGCTGAATAATAATTCGCATTTGTATTGTTATTTAATTCTGCATCCAAAGTAAATTCATTCATTTCAAAATCTTCTCTATTTATACTATCTGTTACATAAGTATTTGTTAAGCTGTCGTGCCAACCCCTTGCGCTTTCACCCAAAAAACTAAATGCTTCAAAAGGAATAAGGCGGCAAAAAGTTCGTCCTAATATCTGAACAAAAGAAGGCCGTTGGCCTTGCATATTTACAATGGTGGTGTTAGTGGCGCACTTGCCGGCAGTAGTATTAAATATTCCTTCCAGTACAAGATAATAGAATAATAAAAAAGGAATTTCAAGAAGGAAGTAAACTTGTGGCGGTATAGAATAACCAAATTGAAAATAACTAAGTATGGTAGGGGCATTAACCCACAGAACAAAAAGTATCAACACAGCATCTATTAACCTGTTGGCAAAGCGTAATCCTGCAGGAGCAGGAAAAAATTGTGCAGTGTGTTCATTTTCATCATTAAAAAAGGAGAGGTTTGCCCTTTTATTAAAAGATAAAGTACGTAAGCCAACAATACTTGTTATAAGGCTGGATAAATAAAGGAATAGGGAAACATAAAAAGTCCAGGGAATTGCAATAGGTCTCAAAAAAGGGCTATTGGCACCCTGGAAAATCTTGATATAAAAAAGTGCCGAAAAAGGAGCCGATATTATTACAAGGCACATATAAATTCTTAACAAATTACTTCGTTTAAACTTTGACGTTATAAAAATAATTAAGCCGGTTAATCCCAGAAGAGTGGGGGTATAAGATGAAAGAAATCTAAATCTGAAAGCATACTGATAAATAAAAACAGACCTCAAGAACCAAAATAAACTATAGCTAAAAGCAATGGCAAAAACGGCTACTATTAAAATATTTATTTTTTTAGTGTCCATCAAGATATTTTTTTCAAAGAAATGGCTTAATTTTTAAGTAGCTCAAACAATTTAAAAAATAAATATGGGAATGTGGGATAAACTACTCGCCAATTTTCAATAGTTGGCTGAAATGCCCTAAAATCGGGCAATTGAAATTTTGGTGAAAAAAACAACATTTTAAACGAACATTTTTTTTAATAAGGTGGGGAAAAGTGCTCAAAACCAATACAGGGTTGCATCTTTTAAATTATCCACCAACATTGTCCACAAGTGTTGATATTAAAAAGTTTGTTTGTTCGTTTGTAACAAATATTTTCGTTTGCTAACATTTACTTAACCCACCATTTAAGCACTTATACTTATTATGCCAACGAAAAAACCATCCGCTCAACCACTGCAATTCACACGTCAATTTACCAAAGAAGGTGTTAATCCATTCGATATGTTCGAATACGATTACCGCACATCTGTAATCAAGAATCCTACAGGAGAAGTTGTATTTCAAATGGACAACGTTGAGGTTCCTAAAGCATGGAGCCAGATTGCTACAGATATTCTTGCACAAAAATATTTTAGAAAAGCCGGCGTGCCGCAAGCTGATGGCAGCACAGGCAGAGAAACAACAGTGAAACAAGTTGCCCATCGCATGGCCCATTGCTGGCGTGTGTGGGGTGAAAGATATAATTATTTTGCAACCCCCAAAGATGCAGAAGTGTTTTATGATGAATTGGTGTATTCCATTTTAAACCAGGCTTGCGTACCTAATAGTCCGCAATGGTTTAATACGGGCTTGCATGAAGTGTATGGCATTACCGGAAAACCACAAGGCCATTATTATGTGGATGCTGTTGATGGCCAGTTAAAAAAATCGGCCAATGCTTACGAACGCCCTCAACCACATGCTTGTTTTATTTTGAGTGTAGAAGATGATTTGGTGAACGAAGGCGGCATCATGGATTTGTGGGTACGTGAAGCAAGGATTTTTAAATACGGTAGCGGTGTAGGTACCAACTACAGCAGTATTCGTGGCGAAGGTGAAAAATTAAGTGGTGGTGGTACATCAAGTGGTTTGATGAGTTTTTTAAAAATTGGTGACAGGGCAGCAGGTGCAATTAAAAGCGGTGGTACAACACGCCGTGCTGCTAAAATGGTTTGTTTAGATTTGGACCATCCCGAAATTGTAGAATTTGTAACCTGGAAAACAAAAGAAGAAGATAAAGTAGCTGCATTGATTGCTGCGGGTTATCATAGCGATTACGAAGGGGAAGCATATAAAACCGTAAGTGGACAAAACAGCAATAACTCTGTTCGTGTACCTAATTCATTTTTTAAAATATTGGATGAAGATGGAGAGTGGGAATTAAAAGGCAGAAGCGATGGCAGAACCATGAAGAAAGTGAAGGCAAAGGAATTGTGGGATAAAATTAATTATGCTGCATGGCGCTGTGCCGATCCTGGTACTCAATACGACACCACAATTAACGAATGGCACACTTGCCCCGAAGGTGGTCCGATAAGAGCGAGTAACCCTTGCAGTGAGTATATGTTTTTGGATAACACTGCTTGTAATTTAGCCAGCGTTAACCTGCGCCAGTTTTTTGAAGAATCAACCAATACTTTTGATGTGGCTGGTTTTGAACATACTTGCCGCTTGTGGACAGTGGTGTTGGAAATATCAGTGTTAATGGCGCAGTTCCCAAGTAAAGAAGTAGCGCAATTAAGTTACGATTACAGAACATTGGGTTTGGGCTTTGCTAATTTGGGTTCTATGTTAATGGTAAGCGGTATTGCTTACGATAGCGAAGAAGCAAGAGGTATTGCCGGCGCTATCACCGCTATTATGACTGGTGTTGCTTACAAAACATCGGCAGAAATGGCTGGGTTCCTTGGTGCATTTGATAAGTACGAAGAAAACAAAACACACATGTTACGTGTAATGCGTAATCACCGTGCGGCTGCTTATGATGCACAAGATGCATTTGAAGGTATCGAAATAAAGCCACAAGGTATTCAGGCAAAATATTGCCCTGATTATTTATTGAAAGCTGCAACCAAAGCCTGGGATGATGCAGTGCAGATGGGAGAAAAATATGGTTACAGAAATGCACAAACAACCGTAATTGCACCAACAGGAACTATTGGCTTAGTGATGGATTGTGATACTACTGGAGTAGAACCAGATTTTGCTTTAGTGAAATTTAAAAAATTAAGTGGTGGCGGTTATTTTAAAATCATCAATCAAAGTGTGCCTGCGGCATTGCGCAATTTAAAATACAGCGAAAAAGAAATTGAAGAGATTGTAAATTATGCAAAAGGCCATGCATCATTAAACAACTCGCCTTTTATCAATGCAAAAACATTGATGGAAAAAGGTTTTACTACAGAAGATATTGAAAAGGTAAACAAAGTTTTAGGTGCAGCTTTTGAAATTGGTTTTGTATTCAACGTATATACTTTAGGCGAAGATTGTTTGCAACGCCTTGGTTTTAAACCAGAACAATACAATGATTTTGGCTGGAGCTTACTGGAAGCTTTAGGCTTTAGCGACAGTGAAATTGAAGCGGCTAATATTTATATCTGCGGTACAATGACTGTAGAAGGCGCGCCATATTTAAAAGACGAACATCTTTCAGTTTTTGATTGCGCTAATAAATGCGGACAGATTGGCCAACGTTATATTCATGCACACGGACATATCCGTATGATGGGTGCAGCACAACCTTTCTTAAGCGGGGCCATTTCAAAAACCATTAATCTGCCTAACGAAGCTACACAGGAAGAAATTGCTGATGCTTACCGCATGAGCTGGGAGTTAGGTTTAAAAGCGTGTGCGCTGTATCGTGATGGCAGCAAATTATCACAACCATTAAGCAACAAAAGTGATAAGAAAAAGAAACTGGATGAAAATATCAGCGAAGAAAGTGCCGCTAATTTAGCAGCAGATATTTCTACCATGGTAGATATGGGCAAACTAACCATTGACGATTTACTGGATGAAATGAACAAGCGTGTACAAAGCAGTGCTGATACTTCTTTAAAACGCCAGCTGGCAATGATTGTTGAACGCAGGGCACTGCCGGCAAAACGCAGGGGCTTTACACAAAAAGCAAAAATTAACGGACAGGCATTGTTTTTACGCACCGGCGAATACAATGATGGAACATTAGGAGAAATTTTTATCGACATGGCAAAAGAAGGCGCTACCATGCGTAGTATGCTCAACTGTTTTGCGATTGCCATTTCTATTGGTTTGCAATATGGTGTGCCTTTAGAAGAATATGTAGAAAAATATGTGTTCACCCGTTTTGAACCAAGCGGTATGGTAGATCATCCAAATATCAAGAGTGCTACATCCATTATCGACTTTATGTTCCGTTCATTAGCGTACGAATATTTAGGCCGTAATGATTTAGTTCACGTATTGGATACACCTGAAGTACAAAATTTGGGCACTGAAGAATGGGATGCTGCTACACCAACTATTGGCGACCGTAAACCGGAGTTGAGTGAAGTAAGAGTAGTAGGCAGTGTGGCCCCGCTACCTGTAAAAGCAGCACACCGCACTGCATCTGCACCAAAAACGCATAACCCAATGGATGCGGTAAATGCAGCTGCTAAAAGTATGCAAAGCGATGCGCCTGCATGTAATACCTGTGGCCACATTACTGTACGCAGTGGTACTTGTTACAAATGTTTGAATTGCGGTAACAGTATGGGTTGTAGTTAATATTTAAAAAGGAACACACAAGCATATAAAAAGGCCACCAGTATAAAGCTGGTGGCTTTTTATTTTTTGTTCAAATTCAGAAGAATTTCCTAACTCCGTTAGCTGTTATTTATAAAAGCAGTCAACAGGATTACGCAAAACCATTCATCAAAATACCATGCTCAGGGTATAGATTACTTTTCCATCCATAATAGTTTTACTAAAAAAAGATGAGTACAGAATTAATTGCATCCTGGATTTATTCAAAAGGCGAGTTGGGTAAAAAAAAATTAGACAGCTGGATGGTAGGCATTGCAGCAATCATTGCACTTGCACTCACATTTAGTTTTGTATGGCCGTTGCTGCAAACTGATATTCCCTTCACAGGAAAAATAAGTAAATTCATCTTTATAGCAGTGCTGTTTATTGTAGGCGTTATAGTGTATTATATCTTAAGTTTTTTTTCGGGCAGCATCTATTTTATATATATAAAAATAACAGGTGTAAAAGAGGAAGAGATTTTATTTACGGTAAATAAAATTACAAGCACCAATAAAACCTGGATATTGAATGACGATATAAAAAAACTGGTATCTGTAAAATTTAATGGTACAAAAAATAAAGAACTGGTGTTTAAAGGAACAGAAACAAAACCAGGCAAAACAGCAGCTAATTATACCATTTCAATTCCCGTTCCTGCCAATGAAATTTCTGCCGCAGAAAAAGTGTATGCGTATTTTAAAAGCAACTTATTGTGATTTGCCTTAACTTAAGAATAGGGTTTATAAAATCTTTCTATTTCAATCATTTATAAAACGCAGATACCAACCGTTAAAAAAATCCTTTTTTTTAATCCTGCTTTAGGTTAAAAGCAATATTTTTATCAAAAGGAAGTTGTTCTTCCGTGGATAGTATTTGTGATTTCAAGATAAGCAAGATAGGCGTAAACAAATACCTTAACTACTATCGCAATATCTTGTTAAGCGTACATAATGATAAACAAAAGAATGAAAATCATCCCTTTAATAGCAGCAATACTTTTCGGCAATTGTTGTTTTGCTCAAACGCCTGCAGAAGTAAATACTGCTTTCCCGGGCCAGGAAATAGCATTTTTAAATTTTAACCAGGAGTTGAAATTGATGATGAAAGATGGTGCTGTAGTTGCAGAAAGTAATTTTTTAAAAGAGCTGATGATCCTTAGCGAAAAAAACGCAGCAGCTTACAGTCGGTCCAAAGTTTATCATAGTGGTTACAGCGAATTAAAGGAGTTGGATGCCTATTCAAAAATTCCTGACGGCGATAAGTATAAAAAAATAAAGATTGGCGAGCAAAAAACCACCAGCAGCAGAAATAGCAATGTTTTTTATGATGATGTAAAAGAAACCAGTTTTGATTTTCCGGGCATGGTGCAAAATGCTGTGCAGCATTTGGAGTACACACAATTTAATAAAGATGCCCATTTACTAACGCCATTTTATTTGCCAGGTTCTGTTCCGGTAATGTCGGCGACTTACATGGTTATTGTGCCCAATAATATTAGCATTAAATATGTGGTAAAGAATGATGCCAAAGGGTTGTTTCAATTTTCAGAAGAAAAAAAGAAAAAAGAAACCGTTTACAAATGGACATTGAGCAAGTATAAAGGTGAAGATGATTTTTCCAATGCGCCAGATGATAGTTATTACGTGCCGCATATCATTATCTATGTTACAAGTTATGAAGACGAAGCTGGTAAACATGATTTTTTAAATAACCTGGATGACCTGTATAACTGGAATATTTCTTTTACCAAAGAATTGAATACTACACCTGATCCCGCGCTTAAAAAAATTGTGGATTCGTTGATTGTAGGCAAAACAACAGAAACTGAAAAAGCAAAAAGCATTTATAAATGGGTACAGCAGCATATTAAATATGTAGCTTTTGAAGATGGTGTGGAAGGTTTTAAACCACGCCAGGCTGCTGATGTGTGCAGCAAGCGCTATGGCGATTGTAAAGATATGAGCAGCATTATTACGCAAATGCTTCGCATGGCATCTATAAAAGCTTATTACACCTGGATAGGTACCCGGGATATTCCTTATAAATATTCAGAGTTACCCTTGCCGTTAGTAGATAACCATATGATATCAGCTGCCAATATTAATAATGAATGGGTATTTTTTGACGGAACTGATCCACATTCAAAATATGGTGTTCCTCCTTCCACCATTCAAAATAAAGAAGCATTGGTAGCCATTTCCGATAAAGAATATAAAGTATTGACCATCCCTGTTACACCTGCACCGCAAAGCACAGTGGCAGACAGTACTGTAATTAGCTTTACCGATAATGGTATTAAAGGAACACAACACGTAAATTACAATGGCTATTTTGGAGAAGATATTTACAATACATTATTATACAAAGATGAAAAAGAAACCAAAGATTATGTAAAATCAAAATTAAGCAGGGGAAGCAATAAATTTATTTTAGGCGATTATAAAATAACAGAAACCAATCCCGATGAAAACCTGGTAAACATTAGTGCCGATTTTGAAATTCCAGGCTATGGAAAAAAAGTGGGCAATGAATATTACATCAACCTTAACTTGAATAAATTATTTGAAAACCAGGGAATAGATACGGCTAAAAGAAAAATACCAATTGAATACGAATATAAATCTATACTGAAGCAATATCATATATTGAATATACCTGCTGGTTACAATGTAACCTATAAACCGCAAAATTTTAGCGTAGACAATGATTTCGTTTCTTTAAAAATTCAATATGAAGAAAAAGAAGGAAAGATAATTGCCTATCAAGAGCTACAGAGTAAAATCCTTTTACTACAGCCCGATAAATTTGCCGAATGGAACAAAGCAGCTAAAGCTGTTGCAGCGCAATACAAAGAGCAAGTTGTACTCGAAAAAAAATTATAACAAAATCATTGTTTCAAAACATACTAACTTTAATTTAAAATATATAGAATGAAAGGTTTCTTGTCTTTTATAATCCTGTTTTTTTTATTTGACTCAAATACAATTGCTCAAACTCCGTCTATAAACTGGGATGCTACTCCTGTATCACATACCGTAAAACCTGCTTATGCAAAAGAAAGTGCAGTGATTCTTTCGGATATGCGTATGCAGGAGTTTGTACAGGAAGAGAAAAAAGAATTGATGATTATTTCTACTTCTAAAAAATTGGTAAAAGTGATTGACGATAAAGGTGTGGAAATGTATAATAAAATATACCTGCCAGTTTATGCAGGAGGAGAGGTGATAGAAGTAAAAGCGAGGGTCATTTTGTCTAATGGGAAAGTGATTGATTTACCTAGGGATAAAATTTTAGATGTAGAAGAAGAAGGAAGGGCCTACAAAAAGTTTGCATTGGAAGGCGTTGATAAAGGAAGTGAAATAGAATATTACTACCAGTTTAAAAGGCCTGCATCTTTTTTTGGTTTGGAAGTTTTTCAATCTAGTGTTACTCCATACGAGCAAGCTAATTTTACTTTGATAACACCAGATTATTTATTATTTACTGTAAAAGGTTATAATGGATTAAAAGTAAGTAAAGACACTGTAATTGGTACCAAAAGAATCACTACTGCAAGTTGTAAAGATATTTCAGCTATTGGCGATGAAAAATATGGCAGTAGAGAAGCACATTCTACCAATGTGCAATTTAAATTTTCTTATAACTTAAGTAAAGATAAAAACCTAAGGGTTTTTACATGGAACGAGTTAGCCAAAAACGTGTACGATAATTATACTACTTATACCGATAAAGAAAGCAAAGCAGTAGATGCTTTTTTAAAACAAATGAATATTCCGGCATCAGCTACTGAAGAACAAAAAATTATTGCGCTGGAACAATATCTTAAAACCAATATCAGCAGCGATAAAGATGGCATTGGGGAAGATGCAGATAAGATAGAAAGAATTGTGATAACAAAAGTATCCAGCAACGAAGGGTTGAATAAATTGTATGTTATTTGCATGGATAAATTGGGTATCAATTGGCAGATTGTTTTTCCAAGTAAAAGAGATGATATTCCTTTAGATGAAGAATTAGAAAATTATCGGTTAATAGAAGAGATGCTTTTTTATTTTCCAAACACCAAACATTTTTTGGAACCGGTTAACACTTCATTCCGCTATCCTTATATAACACCTTATTGGGCAGCTACCAAAGGATTGTTTTTACAGGGCACCACTATTGGTAATTTTAAAACTGCCTTGGCTACTTTTGGTGATATACCTATTCAGCCAATTGAAGAAAGCGGGCACAACATGGAAGTAACATTGAAATTCAATCCCGAAATGGATTCTATTTTACTGCACAGCAAACAAATTTTGGTAGGCTACGGGGCAACTGTTTACAGGCCTGCTTATAATTTTGTTGCAAAGGATAAATTGGATGATTTAAGCAGAAATATTATTAAGGCGGTTGCTAAAAGTGATAACATCAAAAATATTAAAGTACAAAACACTGCTTTTGGAGATGGTTTTTTAAAAAAGCCACTAACCATTGAAGCAGATATTACCAGTGCAGACTTATTGGAAGTAGCTGGTAAAAAGATATTGGTAAAATTAGGAGAAGTGATAGGGCCACAGGAAGAAATGTACCAAGAAAAAGCAAGGCAACTACCAATCACAATGGAATATCCTCATGTATTGGACAGAGACATTACTTTTATTATACCCGCAGGCTACCAGGTTAAAAATCTTTCTGACCTGGAAATGAATATTACCGATAAAGATGCTGGCAAGGAAACAATGGGTTTTGTTTCTTCTTACAAATTAAACGGCGACGAATTAAAAATTAAAGTACACGAATTTTATTCAGTAACTGATTACCCTATCAGTATGTTTGATGAATTTAAAAAAGTAATTAATGCAAGTGCAGATTTTAATAAAGTTGTTTTAGTGTTGGAAAAAAAATAACGATTGGGTAAGTTTTAAAACACTTTGCTTGCAAACCGGCAACCATGCAAAAGTACTATTTCTTTATGCCATTTGTTATTAGGAAAGCAATTCTCTTAATGGCAATTACGGCCGTATCATTTTATTGTAAAGGCCAATCTTATATTGGCTATCACAGTTCTGCTTATACAGGCGTGTATAGTATTTTAAATAATCCTGCCGATATTTTAAATCACCGTGTAAGGGGAGATTTGAATTTGGTTGGATTGTCAACTGGTATTGGTAATAATATTATCACATTTAAATACAGTAATAGAAAAGATGATAATGGCGGATTCTCTTTCCCCAATCCTATTACTAAAACAGGGAAGTTCAATTTTAATACAGATGTGTTTGGCCCTTCAATATTGATTCGTTTATCAGATAAAAATGCTATAGCAGTAACAACAAGGGCAAGAGTAGCTACTAATGTATACGGACTGGGAACACCAATGTTAAATGGATTATTGCAAGATACCATTGCATCTGAATTGATAAACCATGTATTGAATATACACGATATGAATGCTAACGTACACGCCTGGAAAGAGGTAGCGCTTACGTATAGCCGTCAAATCGCAAACAGCGATTATGGTGTTTGGAAAATTGGTGCTTCTTTAAAATATCTTGGCGGCATTGCAGCACTTTCCATCAACACAAAAAATTTACAATATACTTACGACTCCATCATAGACCCTGCAGATAACAAAAAAAAGGATGCGCTTGTAAATACACAAGGCAGCTTTGCTTTGGATTATACAAAAACATTTGACTCTATTTCGGGTAATGATTTTATTTCTTTCAAACACCCCGGCATCGGTTTAGATATTGGCGTTAACTACGAATACCGTGATGAAATGCAGGTGTATGAAACTGTTTACAGCGATAGAACAGCGAACTACATCTGGAAAGTTGGCGCATCAATAACTGATATTGGCTTTATAAAATACAATAAGCAGGATATGAAAAGTATTGCTGCCAAGTTTTCGGGTTACTCTTATTTCATAGATCAATTGAATGTGCCATCAGATTCAAGTGATGCATCCCAAATGGCAAATTATTATAAAAATTTGTTTAATGCCAGAACTGAAGCATCTAAAATAACCATGCAATTACCCACAACATTGCATTTAACTTATGACAGGTATTTTAATAAATGGCTGGGTGTGCAGGCATTGGTAAATGTGCCTTTGGTTTTTTCTAAACTCAGTTATTATGTTGGTAATTATGCACCAATTTCTGTTTACGTTACGCCACGTGCCGAAATTTCGTGGGTTGGCTTATATTTTCCTATCGGGTATAATTCAATATCTGGAATGCAGGCTGGCGCCGCCATGCGGTTGGGGCCATTGGTCATCGGCTCTTCATCAATCATAAACACAAGAATGTTGGGTAAAACAAGATCTGTTGATGCGTATTTTATTTTACGCCTTCCTCTTTTTGGCTACCGGCCGTTTAAAAATAAAAATAACGGGCAAGAGCAACCTAAATTAACCAAAAGGCAAAAAAGAATGTTGGACTGCCCGGGTAAATAATTACAGCTTTCAACAAAGAAGTCAACTTTTTTAAAGTTGACTTCTTTAGATTTGGATGCGACAATTTTTAATTTATTCGAAATATTATCGGCAACATTCAATATGTATCTTTGCATTATGACATCGGAATTCTTTACATACGACAAGGCAAAAGTGATACAGGCTTTACGCTATCATTTTATCACCAGGCCCGAAATAAAAATAATGATCATACTGATCAATGTTTTTGCCATTGTATCTGCGGCATTATTCGCTTTTAAGCTGGTACATCCATTAGCCTTTTTATTAAGTTCGGTAATGTGGTTTATACTAATGATCACTTTTTGGTTTGTATTGCCACAAATGATTTATAGAAAAGCACCTACTTTTAAAGACAGGTTAAGAGCCATTGTAACCCCCAGTGAATTTAGAATTGAAAACGAAAGAGGCGGAAGAAGCTGGGCATGGAACGAATTCAGTACCTGGATAGAAAGTCCGTATTTTTTTCATCTGTATTTCAACAGCCGTTCCTTCTTTATTGTACCTAAAGATGCTTTTACCGGAGAAGATGGTGTGTTTGAAACGAGGAAGATCATCAAGGAAAAAATAGTGAAGAAATAAGATCGGGCGGTTTATTGGTCACCAGTAATACGGTTAATTAATTCGTTTTTGCTCATATTTCTCTTAGCCAAAATATTTTTCTTAAGTTTCAGCTCCAAATCTGTTTGAGCGTCTGGAAGCTTGTTGATTAGTTCATTTAATTGGTTGTCTTTGCCTAACATTATTAAATTAACAGCTTTATTTCCCAAAAGCATTAAATAATTACTATTGTTAACATTCATTGTATCAAGTACTGGGTTTAAAATTGCCAATGATTTTTCAAAATATTTTTTTGAAAGCGTTGAGTCGCCAGTTTTTGCATACAATATGCCACCTGTTAAATAAAGGTCATTAGCATTAGGAACAATTCTAATGCAATTATTAATTGCCAATATTGCTTTGTCAAATTCCCTAAGCGAAGACAAAAACATTAATTTGTCGTGATAGCATAAGAAGCAATTACTATCAATAGTTGTTGCACTGTCGAGATATGATAGTGCCTTTTTGCAACTATCGGCATTTTCAAGATAGTTTACTAATAGTATAATCTTGTTGGTTAAGGCCGTAGCAGCAGGATTAACTTCTTGTTTTGCAGAATTTTGTCCGCAAGAATAAAGTCCGATTAGTAAGAAAATAAATATGAATTTTAGGGTCGTCATATAGTCCGACTAAAATAGAATTTTGTTTGCGGTTATAAAATGGCTTCATCGCAAACCTTCAACTTCACAACCTTTTCTCCATCACATGATGCGGTACATTCACTTCAATGAACTCAGCCCCCTTTACTTTAAAATCAAATTTTTCGTAAAATCCAATGGCCGTATTTCGGGCATGCATCATTAGTTTTTTAAAGCCTTTATCACGGGCCACAGTTTCGGCAAAGCTCATCATGCTTGCCCCAATCCCCTTGCCTTGCAAATTATTTTGAACGGCCATCTGCCTTAATTTAATGGTAATATTATCCACTTTGGTAAGCAGGCAGCAAGCCAAAATTTCTTCTTCATCAAAAGCACCAATTAAAATATCTTCTTTTTCTTTTAATAATTCTTCATCTGTAAACGTAAGGCCAAGCGGTTTACGCAGTATTTCCATGCGTAACGCCACCATTTGCCGGTATTCTTTTGAGCCGTGGTCTATTTGTTTTAAGGCCATAACAGTGGTGTTTTTGTAAAGTTTAGCAGTTTTAATCGTTTTGAAGGACTTACAATATACAATATTTTTTGTAATCTTTATATATGATTACTCCGTATCATATAAACAAATGCTTCAAAATTTTGTTCTGTACATCTACACAGTAAAATTAAAAAACTGGCTTTTTAATCCCAGTGGCATTCCTTTGTATTTTATGAAATAACGGTAATATAATTGCGCTTTCAAACCTAAAAATTAATCTTTAAAATAATTGGCTGAAAAATGCAATTTCCGCCCTTATTTATATTTCTTTGTAATTATTGCAAAATGTATATTTTTGCAGCCAGACAAACTAAATTTTAAAATTATGTCAGACATTGCAACAAGGGTGAACAAAATAATTGTTGACAAGTTGGGAGTTGATGAAGCAGAAGTAACCACTGAAGCTTCTTTTACCAATGATTTAGGTGCCGATAGCTTGGACACCGTTGAACTTATTATGGAATTCGAAAAAGAATTCAACATTTCTATCCCGGATGAGCAAGCCGAAACCATCACTACTGTTGGACAGGCTGTTGCTTACTTAGAAGAACATGCTAAGTAATTTTCATTAACTATCACAGGCAAATTTTATGGCTTTTAAACGTGTAGTAGTAACCGGATTGGGCGCCCTTACGCCGTTAGGAAAAACTGTTGAAGAATATTGGCAGGGTTTAGCTAACGGAGTAAGCGGGTGTGATTTTATTAAGCAATTTGATTGCAGCAAGTTTAAAACCAGGTTTGCCTGTGAGGTTAAAGACTTTGACCCCACCACTTATTTAGACCGTAAAGAAGCCCGTAAAATTGACCGCTACTGTCAGTTTGCATTAATAGCCAGCGATGAAGCGGTTAAAGATGCAGGCATCAGCAAAGAAAATGTTGATGTAGACAGGGTAGGTGTAATTTTTGCAAGCGGCATCGGCGGCCTTATTACCTTCCAGGAAGAAGTGATGAATTTTGCCGCAGGCGATGGCACTCCACGTTTCAATCCTTTCTTTATTCCAAAAATGATTTTGGATATTGCCGCTGGGCAAATCTCTATCCGCCATGGTTTTCGTGGCCCCAACTTTGCTGTAGTTTCTGCTTGTGCTTCTTCTACCAATGCAATTATTGATGCCTTTGATAATATCCGCCTGGATAAGGCTGACATTATTATCACCGGCGGAAGCGAAGCTGTGGTAAGTGCTGCAGGCCTGGGTGGTTTCAATTCCATGAAAGCATTAAGCGAAAGAAATGACAGCCCATCTACCGCAAGCCGCCCCTTTGATAAAGACCGTGATGGTTTCGTAATGGGCGAAGGTGCTGGCGTACTGGTTTTAGAAAGCCTTGACCATGCTTTGGCAAGAGGTGCTAAAATTTATTGCGAAGTTGCAGGCGGTGGCGCTACTGCCGATGCTTATCATATTACTGCACCACATCCCGAAGGATTGGGCGCTAAAAATGTAATGAACGCCACATTGAAAGATGCCGGCATGAAAGCAACGGATATCGATTACATCAATGTACACGGCACATCAACACCGTTGGGTGATATTGCCGAAACAAAAGCTATTCTCAGTGTTTTTGGCGACCATGCTTACGACCTCAATATCAGTTCTACCAAAAGCATGACCGGCCATTGCCTTGGCGCCGCAGGCGCTTTGGAAGCATTGGCTTGTATAATGGCTGTAACTAAGGATATTATTCCTCCTACCATCAACCACTTCACCGACGATCCGGAATTAGATCCAAAACTGGATTTTACTTTCAACAAAGCACAACACAAAACTGTAAATGCGGCATTGAGCAATACATTTGGTTTTGGTGGGCACAATGCCAGCGTGATTGTGAAGAAATACGTTCCGTAATTTTTACTTTTTTGAACAAGCTTTTTTCTTTGCTCAACATCGTTGTGTACACTCCCTTGTACAGCATACCTTTATTGAGGATTAATTGTGTTTTGCAAAAGAAACGTTAATGGCTACCCGTAACTGAAAAAGCCTAGCTGGGGCTCAATGCAAATCGTTTGTAATGATTGCTACCAAAATACCGGTCCGCCGGGTCTGAAAATGAATTAGCGTTAAACAGTGTTACAAAATTTTCAATCACTTTTTTTTGATGTAAGTGATTTTATTTTTTCCTGCGCTTCCCAATTACCTAACTCAGCGGCCTGGCGATATAGATTTATTGCCTCCGAAATATTTTTTTCAGTGCCATTTCCGTTTTCATACATCCTGGCCAATCCAATCATCAACTCCGTATCATCAATGGCTTTTGGAACTTCTTTTTTATAAAGCTCCAATGCTTTTGTATACCATGTTGCGGCTTCATCTTTTTTTTGTTGCAGTTCGTAAGCATGGCCTAAAAAATACATGCCGGTAATATTTCCATCATCTGCCGATTGTTGGTAGTACTTTATTGCTTCATTAATATCTGCTTTAATATTACCTTTTCCCTGTTCATAAATATTGCCCAGCCTAAAATAGCATGCAGCCATTGTAGCAGTAGGAGCAGGTTTGTTATACCATTTTATTGCTTCATCAATATCAATTTGTAAACCACCTCTACCATATTCATAAAAATACCCAATAGCATAAATAGCTCCTGAAGGCGTCTTTTTTTCTGCAGATTTTAAAAACCATTTTAATGCAGCATCTTCATCAACAGGTACACCTCTTCCATATAGATACATTAATCCAACATTATATAATCCAAAAGTATTACCTGCATCAGCAGATTTTTTAAACAATTCCATCGCTCTTTTATAATCTCTAGCCACCCACCTTCCCTTACGATATTTTAAACCCAAATTATTTTGAGCATTTGCATCACCAGCTTCAGCACCTTTCGTATACCATTTTAATGCAAGCGTACTATCTTTATTCACACCTCTGCCATTGTCGTAAATGAATGCTAAGGTTTGCATTGCCGGAGGGAATTTTTTTTCGGCAGATGCGTTAAACCATCTTAATCCCTCAATAGTATCACGAGGTACAACTTTGCCACTCATGTATAAAGACCCTAAGTTTAACATGGCAACCGGATTACCCAGTTGAGCAGCAGTTAACATCCATAAAAATGATTTTGAAGAATCCTGGTCAGGTATTTTATTGTACTTTACAAGTATAGCTAAATCACTCATCCCCATGGGATTTCCTCCTTTTGCCGATTTTTCCAACCATTTAATTGCCAACGAGGTATCTTTTTCAACACCTAAGCCTTTGCCGTACAATGCAGCAAGTAACATCATGGCGTTTGCATCTCCATTTTCTGCTTTGCTTTTTGTAACCGCAACATTTATAGAGCGCCCAAAAAGTGTTTCGTCAGCCTGTGCCTTAGTTTGTAAAGGCAATAAATAAATAATGTTTGATAAGACAACAAACAACAAAAACTGTTTCGATTTAACACGATGAAATTGCAGCATCGGGATTAGTTTTATAGCGTTTGTGGGTAAACTGTTGAATAAAGATAATTTAACCTATTTATTTCTTTCTTTTTTTTTGGGATAAATAAAGTTATTTTCGCTAAAACATTCTCCAAGCGCTTTGCAATTCATTAAAGATTTTTTCAAGAGTAAGAACAAAACAAGGGAGTTTAAAAAACAACTCAACAATGTATTAGGCTTTACGCCTGGTGATGTGGCATTGTATAAAACTGCACTAAGCCACCGTAGCGTAAGGGAAGGTGCCGATGAAAATAATGAAAGGCTGGAGTTTTTAGGCGATGCAGTATTAAGTTCCATAGTTGCACATTATCTCTTTAGAAAATACCCTTACAAAGGCGAAGGCTTTTTAACCGAAATGCGCAGCAAAATGGTAAACCGCCAAATGCTGAATGATATTGCATTGAAAATGGGGCTTAAAAAAATTACCTTTTATAACAAGTACGACAATTCCCTTAAAATTTCGCAGATATTTGGTAATACTTTAGAGGCATTAATTGGTGCAGTGTATTTAGATAAAGGTTACCCTGGAACTCAAAAATGGGTAGAAAAATATATCATCATGCCGCATCTGTTTATTGATGATTTGGAGATAATTGAAATCAATATCAAAAACAGATTATACGGCTGGGCAAATAAAAACGGCAAGGCACTGGAGTTTGAAACTTTAGAAGAAAAATTTGAAAACGGCCGCCGCCTCTTTACCATTGGCGCTACAGTAGATGGTGAGTTAATTGCCGAAGCAAAAGGTTACAATAAAAAAGACGCCAGCCAAATTGCAGCACAGTTGGCGGTGGATAAATTAGGATTATAAAACGCAGTAATAAGTCTTAATTGGTAAGTTATAAGTAATTCAGTTGCTCAATACTTACAACTTATTACTTACCACTTAAAACAGTTTTAATGACTTTTGGAATTTTAGGAAGCGGCAGCTGGGGAACAGCGATTGCAAAAATATTAACCGATAACGGCAATACCATTTTCTGGCGGCACCGCAGCGAGGCAGCCATCAAGCACATTCAAACACGTCACCACAATCTTCACTATTTACCTGCCGCACAATTCGATATCGCCAAACTGCATTTAACCAATAGTGCTGTTGAATTAATAGAAAATGTTGACTGCATCATCATTGCTGTACCTTCTGCTTATGCAACTGATGTTTTAAAAAATTTAGATAAAAAAATATTTGAAGGCAAGAAAATCATCTCTGCTATAAAGGGCATTTTACCTGAGCAAAATTTATTGTTGAACGATTATTTGCTGCAGGAATTTAATGTGCCGCTTAAAAATTATTTTGCTGTATTAGGCCCTTGCCATGCAGAAGAAGTGGCGGCAGAAAAATTATCTTACTTAACTTTTTCTGGCATTGATGAAGCCATGACGAAAGAGCTGGCTTCATATTTTAAAACAGATTATCTCAACACAATTGAAAACAATGATATTTATGGTGTACAATACGCTGCCATCTTAAAAAATATTTATGCAGTAGGTTCTGGTATTGCACATGGCTTAGATTACGGCGATAATTTCCTAAGCGTCTTAATTGCCAACAGTGCCGATGAAATGGCGAGTTTCTTAATTAAATCAGGTATTAAAAATATTGAGGTAGGGCATACGGATAGCGGACGACAGACAACAGACCACCACAGAACGGCGAATTATGCAGCTTCGGTTTACCTGGGTGATTTATTGGTAACCTGTTACTCTCTGCACAGCCGCAACCGCTCTTTTGGCAATATGATTGGCAAAGGCTATTCCGTAAAAGCTGCCCAGCTTGAAATGAGCATGGTGGCCGAGGGTTACAATGCCAGCAAATGCATGCACATCATCAACAAAACAGTTAATGCCGATATGCCCATTGCAGAAACCATTTATAAAATTTTGTGGGAAAACTTGCCTTCCAGCAAGGGTTTTAACGAAATAGAAGCAACATTGGTGTAATTATGTTGTAACTTTAAGGCAGAAATTAAAACAATGCCTTTTTCATTTTCAAATATCGGTGCTTCTGCAATTGTGTTTATGATAGCTTGCTTATCAATTGCAGAGCTGGTGAAATATTTAAAGAAACACTCACACCATCTAGAAAAATAAGTCTGAAGCAATTCCATCCGCAAATAATTTTCCTTCAGTAGTTAAAATAATAAATTCATTTTCCATTTTCAATTTACCAGTAGTTGCATACCTGCCGCTTGCTGCTTTTATCTTGTTACTTGCCGCTTCCCCAAACTTTGTAGTTATAAATTTCGTATTAATTCCTTCCATTGTTCTCAAAGCTGTCATAATATATTCATTCAGTTGTTGCGTTTCGGTCAATACTTCTTCTTCAAAAGGAATGGTATTGTTTTTTAAAGATTGAATGTATAAAGCGTTGTTGGCAATATTCCACTTCCTGCTTTTACCATCAAAGGAATGTGCCGAAGGACCGAAACCATAATATTTTTCACCGCTCCAATAACTGCTGTTGTGTTTACTTGGTAAACCTGGCTTTGCAAAATTGCTTATCTCATAATGTTCATAGCCAGCTTTATTCATCCATTGCATCAACAATACAAATTGATGCGCTTGTCTTTCTGCATCAACTGGTGCTTTCTTGTGTAAAGCAATCATTTTATCCAATGCAGTTTTCGGTTCAACTGTTAATGCGTAGCAACTAATATGCGGAATATCTTTTTCAATTACAGTCTGTACATTTTTTTTCCAATCAGCATCATTCAACAAAGACGAGCCATAAATAAGGTCAACAGAAAAATTAGTGAAGCCAGCCGCTTTTATTTTGTCAATGCAGAGCAAAGATTCGGTAGCCGTATGTGCCCGGTTCATCCATTGCAATTCATTGTCCAAAAAACTTTGTATGCCCACACTCAGCCTGTTAATGCCTATTGCTTTCCATTGCTGCAATTTTATATCAGTAATATCATCAGGGTTAGCTTCCAAAGTAATTTCAATATCATCTGCAAAAACAAAGCGATGCTGTAAAGCAGCAAAAATCTCTTTTAATTCGTCAACAGATAAAATGCTTGGTGTGCCGCCGCCAAAGTATAATGTGTTAATGATTTCTTTTTCTGTTGAAAGAGCAGGGGTTAAAGTAATTTCTTTAATCAGCGCTTCGATAAAATCAGTTTTCAATTTCAGCGAAGTAGAAAAATGAAAATTGCAATAGTTACAAGCCTGCTTGCAAAATGGGATATGAATATAAATGCCCGGCAAATATTTTAGTTTATGTCCCGATAACTCTCGGGATATTATTTTAGATTTGATTATTAATGAACAAAGTTAAGTTACTGTGGGTCAAATACGCTGCAATTGCAATATGCTGCAAGTGCATGCTGTTGTCAACTGCCAACTGCCAGTTAAACGCAGTAAAGGGTAAACCTTTTCAACTGAACATTAAACTCGTGGATAAAGATAGTACCACTAGTTTACAGGCTTTAAAGCTTCAAACTACTTTTGCAGATGGATTGCAATGCTATGCTTATGTAAATGGCTTGCCAAAATTGTTGAGTACCAAAGGTTATCCTACTGCGTCTGTAGATACTATGTGGCAGGACACAACAGCGGTTAACATCCATCTTTTTTTAGGCAAACAATACCATTGGATAAAATTAATAGCTGATAGTATTGACAAGAGTGCCCTTGCAGAAAGTGGCTATTATGCAAAAAGCTTTTCTGATAAACTGCTTGATGTACAACAGGTGCAAACCATGCAATTGCGCTTTTTAAATTACTATGAAAAAAATGGTTACCCTTTTGCACAGGTTTATTTAGATAGTATTCGCCTGCAGGACGATAAAATAAATGCCTGGCTAAAAATAAACAAAGGGCTGTTGTATCATATCGATAGCATAAGAGTGTATGGCAAAGCAAAGATCACTAAAAGTTTTTTAAGTCATTACCTGGGTATTGCTAATGGCAGTTTGTATAATAAAGATAAACTGGAACAGGTAAGTAAAAAGATGCTGGAGTTGCCTTATCTGCAGGAGGTACAGCCAAGCGATATCACAATGCTGGGCACAGGCTCGGTGCTAAACCTTTACCTGCAACCCAAAAAGAGCAGCCAGTTTAATTTTTTAATTGGAGTATTACCGGCACCGGCGAATACACAAGACAGTAAGTTTCAAATAACTGCTGATGTAAACCTCAATTTAAAAAATGCATTGTCAGGCGGCGAATCAATATTATTGAACTGGCAACAATTACAAAAGAAATCGCCCCGTTTAAATTTAGGGTATCAGAAACCGTACATCTTCAATTCTAATTTTGGTTTTGATTTTTTATTCGACCTGTTTAAAAAAGATTCTACTTTTTTACAGGTTAATGGTGAAGTGGGATTGCAATATTTGTTATCGGCTAACCAGGCCGGTAAGTTTTTTGTGCAATGGCAAAATAGTTTTTTACTGGCCGATGGCGTAGATACCAATCAGGTAAAAGCAACCAGGATGCTTCCTGCAAATATCGATGTAAGCTCAGCCAGTTTTGGGTTGGATTATAATTATGTAAAAACAGATTACCGGTTAAATCCACGTACAGGTAATGAAATGCAATTAACTGCATCGGTAGGCATAAAAAACATAAAACCTAATAATGATATTCTTTCAATTAAAGACCCAACATTTAATTACGCCACCCTTTACGATTCTATAAAAGGTAAATCTTACCAGTTCAGGATAAAGTTAGCAGCAGCACATTATTTTCCTTCGGGCAAACAAAGCACTTTAAAAACGGCTCTCAATATTGGTGTATATAACAGTCAGATTATTTTTAGAAATGAATTGTTTCAAATTGGCGGTTACCGGTTATTGCGTGGTTTTGACGAAGAAAGTATTTACGCCACACAATATGCGGTAGCCACAACAGAGTATCGCATAAGGGTAAGTTTAAATTCTTATTTCTTTGGTTTTATTGATGGAGGCCTTGTAAAAAATAAATACCAAAGCATTAATTTAAATAATCAATTTATTTCTACTGGTATTGGTATGGCTTTGGAAACCAAGCTGGGCCTTTTAAATATAAGCTATGCCATAGGAAAGAGAGACGATGTAAAATTCAATATAAGAGAGGCTTCTAAAATTCATTTTGGCTACGTAAATTATTTTTAAATTTTAATAATCTGCCCTACTCCATTTACTTTTGCAAAAAACATTTCGTTTGTTAAAGCAGCTTATCTTTTTATTTTGTTGGATTATTTGTGTACCGGTATCGCTGTACGCTCAAAAGGTTGATTCACCACTCATATCCGCACCTAAGGTAGATTCTTTACAAATACAAACTTTGCAAAAAACTATTGCAGTTAATGCCACCGATAGCCAACACATTACAACAGTGCAATCGCTGCTTTTAAAAAATACTTTCTTAAACAGCAGAGGCACGCCGCTATCTATTGTTGTAAAATCAAGGAAAGCAACATCCGACGATGCCATTTTTTATTTATTGGCAGGGCTGGTACTTTTAATGGGGCTTATCAAATTTTTCTTTGCCCGTTATTTTACCAATCTTTTCAGGGTTTTCTTCAATAGCTCTTTACGGCAAAACCAACTTACCGATCAGTTATTGCAGGATAAACTCCCTTCTCTGTTCTTCAATATATTCTTTATTATCAGTGGTGGTATTTATGTGTATTTTCTTTTGGCGGAGTACAAACTAATTGATGATCAATACAGATGGGTTATAATGGGCGCCTGTATCGGTGTACTTGGAGTTATTTATGTGGTAAAATTCTGTACCTTAAAATTTACCGGCTGGGTTACTGGTTACAAAGAAGCAACCGACACTTACATTTTTGTAATATTCCTTATTTCCAAAATTATTGGAATGATATTAATCCCTTTTGTAATACTCATAGCCTTTTCCGATCTTTCGGTGGCAGCTGTTAGTGCACTTGTTTCTTTATTAATAATAGGTTTTTTACTATTATTACGATTTTTCAAGTCTTATGGGCTACTACAAAATCAATTGAAAATCAGTAAATTACATTTTTTACTTTATATTGCAGGAGTAGAAGTTATACCCCTTTTACTCATTTACAAGGGGTTGTTGATTTTATTAAGTAAAAATTTGTAATTTTGTAGAACTATTTCCCGAATTATAGTATGGTTAAAAACGGTTCAAAAGCTGATATGTCAGCTAATAAGGTTAAAAAGATTCTTATTACTCAACCTAAGCCCGAAGGCGATAAGTCCCCGTACTTTGAACTGGCTAAAAAACACAGTTTAACCCTTGATTTTCACCCGTTTATAGTTGTCGATGGCATTATAGCTAAAGAATTCCGTAAGCAGAAAATAGATGTGGTGCAATACAGTGCTGTAATTTTTACCAGCAGGCATGCTATTGATCATTTTTTCAGGATTTGTACTGAAATGAAGATCAATGTATCGCAGGATACAAAATACTTTTGCATTACTGAAGCCGTTGCGCTTTATCTTCAAAAGTTCATTTTATACCGCAAGCGTAAGGTTTTCTATGGCGCTGATGGTTCCAACAAAAGCCTTTTTGATGTAATCAATAAACACAAGGAGAATGAAAAATTCCTTTATCCTTGTTCAGAATCTTTTGACAGTGAGGTAACCAACTGGCTAAAGGCAAATAATTGCGAATATGCTAACCCGGTTTTGTATCGTATTATCAGCAATGACGTAAGGGAAGTGGTAGAAAAAAATTATGATGTCATCTGCTTCTTTACTCCGGGTGGAGTAAAAAGCCTGATGGAAAACTTTCCTAAGTTCAAACAAAATGGTACTCGTATAGGCGCATTTGGCGCAAATACCCTTAAAGCTGCAGAAGAAGCTGGGTTAACCCTTGATATAACAGCGCCACAGCCCAAAGCACCAAGCATGGTTAGCGCTTTGGAATTATATCTTTCTACTTACAAAAAGAAATAAACGCACAAATATAATTGAAGAAGGCCCTTTGCGAAGGGTCTTTTTTATTGTAACCTGGCAGAGAATTAGTATTGATATTTGCACTAAATAAACTTTCAATGCCCCATCAATTTACCAATAGGTTAATCAACGAAAACAGTCCTTATCTTTTGCAACATGCACATAATCCTGTTGACTGGTATGCATGGGGAGACGAAGCATTGCAAAAAGCGAAAGCAGAAAATAAGATCATACTTGTTAGTATTGGTTATGCCGCCTGCCATTGGTGCCACGTAATGGAAAGAGAAAGTTTTGAAAATGAAGTAGTGGCCAAACAGATGAATGAAAATTTCATCAACATTAAAATAGACAGGGAGGAGCGGCCCGACCTTGACCATGTTTATATGGATGCCGTGCAAGCCATTAGTGGCAGTGGCGGCTGGCCATTGAATGTTTTTTTAACCCCCGATTGCAAACCCTTTTATGGCGGTACTTATTTTCCACCAGTAAGGGCTTTTAATCGTTCATCGTGGCCCGAGGTTTTAGAATCCATTGCGCAATCATGGAAAGAGAAAAAAAACGAGATAGAATCGCAGGCTGAAAACCTTATTGCACACTTGCAACAAGCTAACAGTTTTAGCCATTTAACTGCACCTGAAGGCGAAAACATTTTTACAAAAGAAAATTGCGAATTGATAAGAGAAAATATTTTAAAGCAAGCAGATAAAACATGGGGTGGCTTTGGAAAAGCACCTAAATTTCCGCAATCATTTACCATTCAATATTTATTGCAGGATCATTATTATACAAACAATGCAGCAGCACTTGAACAGGCCTTGCTTTCTATAGATAAAATGATCGATGGAGGTATTTACGATCATGTTGGTGGCGGCTTTGCAAGATATAGTACCGATAATGAATGGCTGGCGCCACACTTTGAAAAAATGCTGTACGATAATGCTTTATTGCTGAACATCATTTGCGATGCTTATCAAATTACCGGCAATAAAAAATACAAACAGGTTATACTGCAAACTGTTGATTTTATTAAAAGGGAAATGCTGGATAAAGATGGTGGTTTTTATTCGGCATTGGATGCAGATAGTGAAGGCGTGGAAGGTAAATTTTATGTATGGGAAAAAGCTGAAGTAGAGGAGATTTTAAAAGATGATGCAGCCTTGTTTTGTGCTTTTTTTGATATCACCGAAAAAGGAAATTGGGAAGAAACAAATATTCTGCGGATATTAAAAAGCAAGCCCGTTTTCGCCAATGAAAATAATATTGATGAAGAAGAACTGGAGAGAAAATTAAACGATGGTTTGCAAAAAATTCTAACCCAAAGAAATAAGAGAATAAGGCCGATAACAGATGATAAAATTCTACTGGGATGGAATGCTTTAATGATTTCAGCACTTTGTAGAATTAGCTCTACGTTAAATAACAATACCAATAGAGATCTTGCGGTAGAAATAATGGATTTGGTATTTGATAAATTTAGAAAAGATGATGCCAGCATGGAGTTTTTTCATACCTATAAAAAAGGTAGTGCCAAGTATCCTGCTTTTTTGGATGATTACGCATACCTGGTACAAGCTTGTGTACAGTTACAGGAAGTTACTTCCAACACAAAATATTTGGATTGGGCAAAAGATATTGTTGAATTTGTAATAGCTAATTTTATCGATGACAAAACCGGTTATTTTTTCTTTACGCATCAACAACAGGAAGATATCATCATTCGTAAAAAAGAAATTTATGATGGCGCAACGCCATCGGGAAATAGTATAATGGCAGAGAACCTTTTCTATCTTGCAATAGTGTTTAATAAACCAGCATGGTATATCATGGCTCAAAAAATTGTAGCCAGTTTAGGCACTGCAATTACACGTTACCCAACTTCTTTTGGTATTTGGGCATCTTTATTATTAAAAAATACGTTTGGCATTAATGAAGTGGCAATTGTTGGCAATAGTTTTGAGGGATTACGTGACGAGATATTACAGCAATATATTCCGGGCAAAATTTTACAGGCGGCCAAAACAGAAGAGGAAAAATACCCTTTACTGGCAGGTAAAAATACAAATGGCAAAACGCTGATTTACCTGTGTAAACAATATGCCTGCCAGCAGCCAACAGATAACGTTGAAGCACTGATAGGGCAGATAAGTAACAGCCATAAAATTTAGACCATATATCACAATAATTGGGATTTTATATCGTTTATGCTACTTAGGGATCATTTTTTTTAGTGAAAATAATCCCCAAAATTTCTCAAAATGACGTTAAATCAAAATAATCGCTACATTTGCCTATCACCCTCAAAGTTAAAAACGATGAAGAACAAGTTGTTCTACATGGTAGCTGTTGTCGCTATCACTACTACTTTCGCCAGTTGTAAAATGCTTGGTGGAAAAAATAAATCCGGCGGGTCTTTACCCAATGATGGCCAGTTGCATGGCGTTGCCCCTGCAGCAAGATGGAGTTTACCAAAACCTCCAGGTATGGTGTACATCAATCCGGGTACTTTTCACATGGGGCCAAATGATGACGATGTAAGCTATGCACTTACAGCACGTAATATGCAGGTATCTATCAGTGGTTTTTGGATGGATGCTACTGAAATCACCAATAACGAATACCGTCAGTTTACTAACTGGGTTAGAGATTCTATAGCCGGCCATTTGATGGGTTATGAAAAACAGGCTCCTGATGGTAATACTTATCTTGATTGGAAAAGAATTAAAACAATCAAATGGGGTGATAAATCAACCTTGGAAAAAATTGATGCAATGATTGTTACTCCAGACAATCGCATTTTTGGTAAAAAAGAAATTGATGCTACCAAGATAGAATACGAATCTGAAACTTTTGATTATAAAGCTGCCGCTAATAACAGGGATGCAAATATCCCCCGTTCTAAATTCATGAATAAGAAGCCGGTTAAAATTTACCCTGATACACTTTGCTGGGTTAGAGACTTCGCTTACTCTTACAATGAACCAATGGCAAAACAATATTATAGCCACCCTGCTTTTGGAAACTATCCTGTAGTAGGTGTAAACTGGAAACAGGCTACTGCATTTTGCGAATGGAGAACACATACTTTAAATTCATTCTTAGAAAGTAAAAAAAGAAATACCGAATCTGATTTCCGTCTTCCAACAGAAGCACAATGGGAATATGCAGCACGTGGTGGAAGAAGCCAGGCAGCTTACCCTTGGGGCGGATACTATCTTAGAAATAAGAAAGGTTGTTTGTTAGCTAACTTTAAACCAGGCCGTGGTAACTATCCCGAAGATGGTGGTTTATATACCGTACGTGCCGATGCTTACTGGCCAAATGATTTTGGTCTATATAACATGGCCGGCAATGTGGCAGAATGGACTTCTTCATTGTATTATGAAGGTGGTTATAACTTTGTACATGATTTAAACCCCGATATCAGGTACAACGCTAAAGAATCAGACAAACCAAGAGATAAACGTAAAGTATTACGCGGTGGTAGCTGGAAAGATGTAGGCGCTATGTTAAGATGCGGTACTCGTAGTTACGAATACATGGATACAGCCAAATCATACATTGGATTCCGTTGTGTAATTGACTTACCACCAGCACCAAGAAAAGGCGGTAAAAAATAATCATTTCCAAAACTAAAACTTATTTGATAATGCCCGTGATACTAAAAATTACGGGCAAATCATAAACTTTTGTATAAATCAAACTTAAATAACAACCCCAATTAAAACTTTTAAAATTTAAAACGCCATGGCTAAGTACAAAAAAAGAACCTTCTTAACCTTAATTGATGTGCTGGTAAGTGCTGGTGCGGCTGTAATTATATTTGCTGCATGGGCTAAATTAACGCATCAATCTTATGCGGATGTAATGCTGACAACAGGTATGTGGACAGAAACTGCGATCTTCTTAGTTTATGCCGCAATTGAATGGATAAAACCTAAACACCACGAAGAAGATGACGACATTCCTGAAGTAGCTGTAGCAGGTACTAACCCATTATTATCTATGGATAAAATGATGCAGGATGCTGAGATCAATCCAACCAACTTGAAAAAATTAGGTGAAAGCTTTAATAAATTAGGCGGTGCTGTAGCAAATATTGCTGACGTAAGCGACGTGGTAAAAAGTACCAGCGATTTTGGTGCTAAAACAAAAGAAGCTACTGTTGCTATTGGTAATATGAGTACTGCATTTACTGCAAGTGCTGCTTCAATGGCATCTTTCAATAATGCTTCAGAAGCTGCAAAAGGTTTCCATGAGCAAGTACAGGGCCTTACTAAAAACTTGGGTTCATTAAATACCATTTACGAATTGGAATTAAAAGAAGCTAATAACCATTTAAAATCGTTGAACAATTTTTATGGTAAGCTTAATGAAGCCAGCGCTACAATGATGTCGAGCGTAGAAGATGCTAACAAAGCTAAAGAGCAAATTGGCGCATTGGCTAACAACCTTGGTAAATTAAACTCAGTATACGGTGGTATGCTAAGTGCAATGCAAGGCAGATAATTAGTTTACGGTTTATAGTTTAAGGATAACAGTTAGCACATGCCATCTAAATTCCTAAACTTTCTAAACCCCTAAACGATTTTTTAAAATAAATTAATTTAAACAACCCCGTAAATAAAATATTATGGCTTTACCCAAAGAGCCCCGGCAGAAGATGATCAATATCATGTACTTGGTATTGACAGCGATCTTGGCACTGAACGTGTCAGCCGAAGTTATAAATGCGTTTAGGACTGTTGACAATAGTTTGCAGACTTCTAACTCTAATATCACTTTGTCAAACGACAGATTATATTCATCGCTCGAAAAAAAGAAAGCTGATCCAACTTCAAAAGATCAAGCTATGATATGGGCACCTAAAGCAGATGCTGCAAAGAAGTTATCTGCTGATATGATGACTTATATCGACGATTTAAAGAAACAATTGAAAGCTGCATCAAATTTGAGGATGGTGGAAAAGGATGGTGTAATGGTAGAAGATTTTAAACTTGATGCTCTTGACCCATCTACACGTTTATTTGAAACAGAAGGAAAAGGTAAAGAGTTTGAAAGCAAATTAGTAGCTTATAAAGAAGCGATGTTAAACATTGACCCAGCTATAAGAACAGAATATGCAACTACATTACCAATTGATGTAACTCCTCCAATAAGCCAGGAAGGACATAAAAAAGATTTTACTTCTTCTTATTTTCATATGACGCCAACTATTGCGGCCTTAACAATGTTGAGTAAGTTTCAAAACAACATTAAAAATGCAGAAAACCAGGTAGTAAGTTTCTGTCATAAAAAAGTTGGTGAAGTAGAAGTGCATATGGATCAGGCTGCTGTTTTGGTAAGCCAAAGTTCAAATTATTTGATGCCTGATGATAAATTAACCATTAAAGCAGGTGTAGGTGCATATAGTTCATCTGCAAGCCCTACTATTTTAATCAACGGACAACCTGTAAAAGTAGATGGAGGAGTAGGCCAAACTGATATTACAGCTTCGGGTGCTGGTCCACATACTGTAATGGTGCAAGTAAAATACTATGATGAACATAAGGTTTTGCAAACAAAAGAAGAAAAGGTAGAATATGTTGTAGGAACTCCTGGAGGTTCAGCAGTAATGCTTGATAAAATGAACGTATTCTATATCGGTGTTGATAACCCAGTTACAATATCTTCTGGAACTGGTTGGGATAAAACAAAAGTTTCAATGCAGGGTGGTACAATAGTTGGAGACAAAGGAAAGTTTACGGTTAAAGTAAGTGGTGGAACTACAGCAAGTATCACAGTTAATGCTGATGGTAAACCTTCAACATTCCCCTTCCGTATCAAAAGAATTCCTGATCCGGTTTTTAAAATTGGTGGCGGTAAATACAGGATGACTGCGGTTGAATTTAAAAACCAACCATATTGCAGAGCTGATTTAGCCAACTTTGATTTTGATTTAAAATTTAGTATTGTAAGTGCAACCGTTTACTTTGGGGGAGCAAACTTTCCAAACGTTGCTACTGCTCAATTGAATGGCAATAGCCTTGCAACTATTTCTAATTTAATTCAACGTTGCGGACCAGGTTCAAGCATAAGTTTTGAGAATATCAAAGTTTCGGGACCAGATGGAGTGAGAGGCATTGATGGAGCAAGCTTTCAATTGTATTAATTTATATAATATTCAGTTATGAAAAAGAGTGTAATTAGGTTTTGCTTTCTGTTTACAATAGCATTAGGCGTATTAGGTACTGCAACGGCTCAAAAAAAGCCGGCTCGTAAAGTAGTAAAACGTACTAGCACAAGTAAAACAGCTAATACAAAAACTAAAACAAAAATAAAACCTAGCACTGCAGCAGTGGATACGGTGGCTAAGGCTACTCCTAAAATAACTCCGCCACCTATTGATAGCTTGCCTATAAAAAGGGTATTGCCATCTTTACGTCCTGATGAAGCAGTAGATGGTAATTCTTTAAGGGACAGAACTCCTCTGCCATACGAAAACTTACGTGCCGATGATGCCCTTTACAGACATAAGATTTGGCGTGAAATTGATTCAAGGGAAAAGATAAATCTGCCCTTCCGTTATTCAGCAGATGAAAACAATGGTAATCAGCGTTTCATTTCAATATTGTTACAAGCTATACAAGATAGTGCCGTAACTGTATTCAGTAATATTGATGACAGGTTTACTACTCCAATGACTAAAAGCGATGTTGCTGCAATTGTTGCTGGTGCTGAGGTTCCTGTTCCTATTATTGATTCGAATGGTGTTCAAACAGGTGTAAAATATATGAGGAATGAGGTTAACCTTGATTCTTTTTATAAATTCAGGATTAAAGAAGAAGTGATTTTTGATAAGGAAAGCTCTCGTTTGTTCTGGAGAATATTAGGTATTGCTCCTCTGAAAAGAATCATTACTGCATCTGGACAGGATTTGGGAGAAAGTGAAATGTTTTGGGTATATTACCCTGATATGAGGCCAATATTTGCAAAATATGAAACCTATAACGGTAAAAACTTTGGTGCCCGTATGAGCTGGGAAGAATTATTTGAAAGCAGGATGTTCTATGGTCGTATTATAAAAAGTACCATTGATAATCCTTATGATCTTCCTATTAAAAATTATGCTGGTTTAAAAAACAATACTATTCTTCAGTTATTAGAAGGTGAAAACATCAAAGAAAAAATATTTAACTACGAGCAGGATTTGTGGAGTTACTAATTGGAGTTTTAAAAATATTTTTCAAAGCCCCCGGATTTTCCGGGGGCTTTTAGTTTATTGCCGTTTGCTAAATAAGAGGCGCTTTTAAAAAATACCACTTTAAGGGTATTTTTTGTGTTGTACCTGCTGTGTATATTTGTATCGGTTTTTCATAGGATATTGGATTTTAAAACGGGGCAGGATTTCTATCCAGCCCCTTGTTTTTTTAAACCCTTCCTGAACAATGAATATATAAATTGCGAATATCGAATGTCACTTAAGGCGAACAATATCCGACATTCATGCATTCGATATTTGAAATTAAAGGATTATCTAGGACTCTTTATTAAAATAGTCCACCAATATTTTGGTCTTGGCTTTTCCAATTACCTTTTCCAACTCTTCTACCGTTTGTAACTTAATATTTTTTACTGAACGGAATTCTTTCAAAAGCAGGTCAACAGTAGCATCACCAATGCCTTTTATTTGCTCCAGTTCATTTTTAAATGTGCCCTTGCTTCTTAAATTACGGTGATAAGTGATACCATGATTGTGTACCTCATCCCTTATGCGGCGAATTAATTTAAGGCTTTCGCTATCCCAGGGTAATTTGATGGATTGCGTATCACCTGGGAAAAATATTTCTTCTTCGTTTTTTGCCAGACCAACAACTGTTGTAGTGCCGGGTAAACTCAATTCGGTTATACTTTCCATTGCTGCACTTAACTGGCCTTTTCCTCCATCGATGATTACTAACTGCGGCAAAGATTTTCCTTCGTTTAACAGGCGCCGGTAGCGCCTGTTAACCACTTCCTTCATTGAAGCAAAATCATTGATACCAACCACTGTTTTTACTTTATACCTTCGGTACTCTGCTCTTGCCGGTTGTCCGTTTATAAAACACACCATTGCAGACACCGGATAACTTCCCTGGAAATTGGAGTTGTCAAAACATTCTATATGCACCGGTAAGTTGGGTAACTGTAAATCTCTCTGCATCATCTGCAATACTTCCAGCTTTTCTCCTGCCGATTTTTCATCCAAATTCAGCATCTTCTTTTTCTTCAGGTCTTCAGTAAAGTAGTCAACATTTTTTTGAGATAATTCCAGTAACTTTTTCTTATCGCCTCCTTTGGGAATTGTAATTATGGTATCAGTTTCGGGGTAATCAATTTCAAAAGGCACTATTATTTCTTTGGCATCACTTTCAAACGTGGTACGCAATTGCGCTATACCAAAAGCTAATACTTCTGCTGCAGTTTCTTCTAACTTTTTTTCGAGTACTATTGTTTTGGTTTGTACAATGGCACCATTGCTTACGGCTAAATAATTGATGTATGCAATGTTTCCGTCTTCTAAAATAGAGAAGGCGTCTACTTTGCCAATAGTAGTATTTACTACTGATGATTTGGATTGATACGTTAGCAGATGCTCTATTTTCTTTTGATAGATTTGCGCTTTCTCAAACTGCATTTCTTCTGCATGTGCTTTCATTTCTTTTTTAAAATGCTGAATTACCGAGGAGAGATTGCCTTTTAAAAGATTGGCCAGTTGATCCAGTTCTTCATTATAATCTGTTTCGGTTTGTAATCCTTCGCAAGGGCCTTTGCAGTTACCCAAATGATATTCCAGACATACTTTAAACTTGCCTTTTTTAATATTGTTTTCTGTAAGATTTAATTTGCAGGTACGCAGTAAAATATTTTCTTTTATAAAATCCAAAAGTTCTTTTACTTTAACTACAGAAGTATAAGGACCAAAATATTTTGAACCATCGTTCACTCTTCGCCTTGTAAAAAATACCCTGGGGAAAGGCTCGTTCTTGATAACAATAAAGGGATAACTTTTATCATCTTTAAGATTGATATTGAATTTGGGTTGAAATTCTTTTATCAACGTATTCTCTAAAAGAAAAGCATCCTGTTCACTATTTACAATAGTAAATTCAATGTGATGGATACGGTTAACTAATTCGTGTGTTTTATAACTGGTAAATGTTTTGGAAAAATAGGAGCTTACTCTTTTGCGCAGGTGTTTAGCTTTGCCTACATACAATAATTGGTTGGCGGCATCAAAATATTTATAGATGCCTGGTTGAATTGGTATAGTGCTTGCAATTTCAGCAAATTCTTTTTGTGTCATTGGTTAATAGCTCCACGAAATTTTTTCTTCTTTTTCAACTTTTGATGAATCACCTGCATTGTTAATGGTAGTTATTTTGCACCATTTATCGCTTTCCCATAATAATTGCAAAGTTTTATTGTCTTTATCTTTCTTCACCATATAAACTCTTTTTACTTTATTACTTTCAGCATCAATATATACATCCCAGCGTTTTAATAACATCGAGTCGGGCAGCGTTGTTTTGGGATCGTAAGAAAATGTGAAAGCAGCAATTGTTTGATCAAGGAATTTGGTTTCTTTAAAAAGGGGAATAAGATTGGAGGAGTCAATTAATGGGTGTAGAAAATCTTTAAACAATTCATTTAGCCCGTCAAATTTCAATGTCACAGAATCTGTCTTCTCATTTATAGTGGTATACTTTACCGGAAATTTCCCTTTTTCGGCAATTTCATAAATCTGTCCTTTTAAATAATCAGTAACAGGAAAGAAGCTTGGTTTTTCTTCTACAACCGGAACTGTAGCAGCATCCGCTTTTTTAGTTGCTGAATTATTGCAAGCCAAAAAGAGTAAGGTAATTACTGTAAAAAAGTAGTATTTCATATTTCAAAATTAAACGTAATCTGTGGTAAAACAAAGCAGCAATTGATACGGAAAATTGATATCAGAAAGCATAAAATAAAAAAGCAACAACTTTTTACAGTTGTTGCAAAATATCTTTGACCACGCAATTAAAAATTCTTTAAGATGCCTATTTTAACACCTACGTTATAGAGTTTTTCTGTAACGGTATAATTAGTAGAATAGGTAGAAAATAATTGATAACGAACCTGGGGCCCGGCCTGTAAAGTAAAGTTGTCGAATTTATAACTGATATAAGTTTCTATACCTGAGTTTACATTCCATTTACGTATCAAAGAAGCATCAGCTACATAATTTTTTCTGTCAGAAGAAAGTAAATAAGCTTTACCGCCTATAACAAATGTAGGTTGTATTGTTGCACCTGCATACCATTCTAATTTGTTGTTGCCCGATAATTTTAACGCAGCACCAATAGGTAAAGAAAACTGGTAAGTTTTGTTATGTATTTTTATGGCATCAGGCCCAGAAGTATTAGCTAATGTAGTTGTAGCTGGGTGTAAATCAGGAAAACCTGTATTAGGATTGGTTAAAGTTAATGTGGTTAATACAGGGTGACTTGTTTCTTCAGCAGTAACTGCATAATTGGTATAATTAATTTGTACCCCAGCTTTTACTCTTAAGTTTTTAGCAAGAGAATAAATAATGTCCAAACCAGCTTCAACACCTAATCCCGGTTTTTGATTAACCGATTCATTGGCACTCATTCCTGCTGCAAACGATGCGGTTGGTGGAGGATTATATTTTGCATCGTTGGTTAAGTGGCGATAACCAACACTTGGCGTAATGTAAAATTCCAAAGCTGTACGATCCTGCCATTTTTTACGTTTAGATTTATTGTAAAAAGCATAATTGTCAATAAAGGCTTTGTCTTGTTCTGCGGTTGCTTTTTTGTTAACTGCTAAAGCTGTTTTTGCAGTAGCTGAAGAAATAGTAACATCATCAACTTTATCTGCATTATTATTACCGGCAGCCGAGTTTATATCAGTATTGTTTTTATCGGTATTTACAAGTAAGCCTGCATTTTTATTTCCACCTCTTTTATCAGTGGCTACAGCTGTTTTACTTTTTGAATTAGCTGAAGTGGTCATTAAAGGTTTACTATTTTCTGTTTGTTGTAAAGCAACAGCATTGTCAAATTCATCGGGTGTTTCAGTATTACGGGTGTTATTTTTATTATCAACACCACTTATACTAAATAGTGTTGAATTATTTAATAAAGAAGTGTTAGTAATGGTACCTGTACTTGCGATGTTGTTGAATTGCCCAAGCGCAATATTCCAGTTTATTGCAGGTTGTTGTGCTAGTGCATTTTTATTAGCAGCTATAAGGGAACTGTTTGGTTTTGCTTCAGTATTGTTTTTATAAATACCAAACGGTTGTTGTATGGTTGTTTGATTTTGATAAGCAATAGGAGAAATGGCAGCTTGTTGCAATGCAATATTATGTGCAGCAACATTTGCTTTTGCAGTAATGGTAGTAGTATTTTTTGGTGTAGTTGCAATTGCAGTAAGTGCAGGTGCTTTTGAAGAATTATTATTCCAGTAACCCATCATCAAAAGCACAATAACCAATACCATGCTTACTGCAATAGAAGGCCATTTACGCCCAGGGTGCAAATCGTTGTAGATGCTGTGCCAAACCCGTTTAGAAGGATACATCCTGAATTCATCCGTCTTATCCTTCAACAGTTGCTCAAAATCGTTCGTGTAAAATTTTCTTTCCATCTTTCACAAAAAGCTATAGTTAATTGGTAACTCACAAATTTATTTCCAAAATGCAACTTACCCTTCTGTTCCTGAGGCCGTCCTCATTCTTTCTTTTGGTTTCTGAATTATTTTTTTGCGTACTAAAATCTCTTCTAACATAGCTTTTGCCCTGGTATACTGGCTCCGGCTGGTGCTTTCTTCAATGTCCAACATGCCTGCAATTTCTTTATGCGGAAACCCTTCAATGGCATAAAGGTTTAACACGGTACGGTACCCCAATGGCAACATCCTTATACATTCTACCACCTGTTTTGCCTGCATGATAGAAGGTATCAACTCCTCATTGATATGTACACTGTGTGCATGAATGATATCTAAACTGTCAGAGAACTTTTTATTCTTTTTGAGATTATTGATACAGGTATGAACAATAATCCTTCTAATCCAACCTTCCAATGCACCTTCGTTTCTATATTGGTGCATTTGGGTAAACACTTTTATAAACCCTTCCTGCAACATATCTTCAGCGTCTTCCCTGTTTTTTGCAAAACGGTAACATACGCCTAACATTCTTGGGCTAAAACGACTGTACAGCGCCTCCTGGGCTGCGGCATTATTTTTAAGACATCCAGCTAACATTAGCTCTTCCGTCATACTTAGTGCTTTAGGTTTTACCCTATAAATATAGACAAAATCCGATTAAGGAATGCTGCTTTATCCCCAAAAAGGCTTCTTTTTTTTAGTTTGAACGGGGGCTGACAGGGATAATTGGGTGTTTGGGGGCTTTTAAGGGAGGTCTTTTGGCCAAAAATTGTTACCATGGAAGCAAGCAGTCAGTAAAGTGCCAAGTGAAATCAGGTATAAATAACCAGCGGAGTATTTGAAACGGGATTGTTTATGATTACGGTATTTACATCAAATACTTCTTTTATCAAGCTTTCACTTAAAATTTCGTGGGGATTTCCTGAAGCTATTAATGCGCCCTGCTTTAAAAAGAATAATTTATCTGCAAATTGAGTGGCCAGATTGATGTCATGCATTACGGCCACCAGCACGGTATCTTTTTTTGTAAACTCTTTTGCTATTTGTAAAAACTCCTGTTGGTAATTTATGTCGAGGCTGGCAAGCGGCTCGTCTAAAAACAGATACCTGGTGCCATTTGTTGGTTGCTCCCATATTTGAGCCAATACCCTTGCAAATTGTACCCTTTGTTTTTCGCCACCGCTTAAGGTTAAATAATTTCTTTCTTTAAAAGATAATAAGTTCATTCTTTCCATAACGGCATCACAAATGGCAATATCTTTTTTATTGGGGTTGAAACTAAAATGCGGATAGCGGCCCATCATAACCACTTCATCTACCATCAATGGAAAACTAAGCTCCGGTTGCTGGCTCATTACCGCACGGTACTTTGCAAGTGTTTCTTTTTTTTGGCTGGCTACTCTTACATTGTTGTATAAAACTGTTCCGCTATAACAATTTATTTCGCCACTAAAAACTTTTAAAAACGTAGACTTGCCGGAACCGTTAGGCCCTAATATCATATTGAATTCTCCCGGATGAAACTCAACAGAAATATCATTCAATATCTGCTTTTTACCAATGCTGTATCTTATGTTTTGTGTTTTAAGCATTGTAGCCTCCTTTCTGCTGCAGCAAATTAAATTTCTTTAATAAAATAATGAAGATAGGTGCACCGACCAGCGATGTTATGATACCAATAGGCACTTCTGCGGGAGCCAATAATAACCTTGCACACATATCTGCAAGTACTAGCAGCGTTGCTCCCAATATCATTGCGGCGGGCAACAATCTTTTATTATCGCTGCCAATTAATAAACGCAATACATGGGGTACTATCAATCCCATAAAACTAATTACACCAACAAAAGCTGTAGCAACAGAAACCATTGCTGTATTCAACAACATAATCCTTCTTTTTAGTTTATCGGTATCAACGCCCAAATACGTGGCTTCTTCTTCGCCTAACAATAAAGCATTTAATTGTTTTGAATAACGGAGCGATAAAATAAAAATGATGGTTGCTACTGTGCCTACTATAAAAACCTGTAGCCATGATGCACCGGAAAATGTGCCTAAATTCCAAAAGGTAATACTTCTTGCCTGTGGGTCCCGGGCTATATAACTCATAAAACCGGTGGCGCTTATGCAAACTGCATTAACCGCAATACCAATTAATAGCAGCGACATTATAGAAACTCTTTTTGCATTTTTTGCCAAAGAATACACGGTGTAAGTTGCTGCCAATGCGCCAAAAAAAGCCACCAGCGGTACCAGAAAAGGCCCTGTAAAACTTTTCATTGCAGGGCTGAAATTTGCGGCCAGTACAAATACAAGGGAAGCGCCCAAAGCTGCGCCGGAACTGGTGCCTACAAGGCCAGGTTCTACAATGGGGTTGCGAAACAATCCCTGCATTAATACACCGCTTACCGATAAAATAGCGCCAGTAATTGCGCAAAGCAGTACCCGTGGTAAACGCAATTGTAGAAATACACCTTCGTAAATATTTGCAGGATCTTTTCCCTGGAAAAAGTGTTGCAATGCCGAAAACATATCTGACGGCAATATAGGAACTGCACCAAATGCTATAGCGCAAAGCAACACTATTACCAAAAGGATAATTAATATGGGAAAGAAAAATTTATTTTGTCGGAACACTTGCTGGTGTATGTAGTAAGCTGATTAGTTTAATAACGTTATCTCCTGTTCGTGGCCCAAAATAAACAATATCATGTTCTTCAAAACGAACAATGCGTTTATTTTTGCCTGCATTGGTTAGTGCAACACCAGGAACAGAAGAAATAAATTTATCCATGCTGCCCATTCTGTCGAAACCAAAATCCGTTGCAATAATAACATCTGGGTTGGCCAATGCAACTGCTTCGGGGCTCATCTCTCTTGAGCCTTTTCCATCGTAAGTAGCAGGCGAGCAACCAGCAAGGCGTATCATTTGATCGCCTACGCCGCCTCTCCCACTCATTACAAAATAATTATTGTTGCGTAAACCAAAATGTATGATCATTACTTTTAAAGAATCTTTTACGCCCAATGCTTTTAAAGTATCTGCGGCTTTGGCTATATCGCTTTCCATTTTTGCCGCAATTGAATCTGCTCTTTTTTCTACGCCGAAAAACTTGCCTAAATTTTTCAATAAAATTTCTGCACTATCTATGCTTTTACCGCCTGGAAAAACTTTGATGTTTAAACCAGCTTTGGTTATTTGAGGCAATACATTCGCAGGGCCAATATCATTACCATGAATTACAAGATCAGGGTTCATAGCAATGATACCTTCTGGGTTTAATGCCATGTGGTAGCCAACTTTTGTTATAAGTTTTGTGCTATCAGGATAAGAACTGCTTAAATCTATTCCCACCAAATCATGCCCTTTGCCCAATGCAAAAATCATTTCTGTTATTTGTTTTGAAAGGCATACAATACGCATATCTTTTTTACCATCTATTTCTTTGTTGCCAAAGCGGCCACAAGAAACTGCAAGCAAAGAAAAAACTACAACTACAAGTGTTATTCTTTTCATCTTGGTGATTTTAATTTTTTTCGAAAATAAACTTTGTTATAAAAATATTCAATTAAACAAGAAAGCTGCCATTTGGTTGGGCAGCTTTCTTGTTATGTTTTTAGAAATTATATTTTAAATTAACTCCGCCATAAACGTTGGCCTTTAATGGCCCAGCCATATATGCATCCGGTAATTGATTGATAAACACCATCATTGGATATTGAGTATTAGTGATATTGTTTACTCCAAAAAATGCATCTATATCAAAATGTTTTGAAAGGCTGCTTTGAAAACCAATTTTAGCATTTAATAAGCTATAGCTGGTTGTATTATTTAAGCCATCAGAGCTGATAGGAAAACCATCTTTGTAAAGATAAGTAACATTAGCGTATAAGCCTGGGCGTGTTCTTACATCTACACCTACGTTGCCGGTAAATTTAGAAACACCAGCAACAGCTTTACCATCATAATTAACAACAGAATCTATCAAAACTTTTCCTTTGTAATGGAAACTATAGTTGTCATATTTAAAGTTAGATATAGTAAAGTTTGCAAAAGGAGTGATGGTTGTAAAGAAACCAGTTGAAGATTCGTATGCGGTATATTTTACCAATGCTTCAATGCCTTTATCATTTTGTTTGCCGCTGTTGGCTACATAACTGTACAAGGTTGCAGTTCCTGCAGAGTTCAATACATTTATTGCAGTCATTTTGTTAGAGAAAATAGCATCGAATATTGCTAGCTGGTAAGTCAATTTATTATTCAACAAATTGCCTTTTGTGCCAATTTCAAACTGGTTTCCAATTTCTGGTTTTAAACCCTGGTTGATAACGCCCGTGCTTGTTGCTGCTGTAGCAACAAATGGCAGGTAGAAATAAGAACTAACTGGTGCTTTGTAACCTTTGCTATAAGAAAAATATGCCGAGAATTGTTTGCTGAATACTTTGTTTATAGCAAAGTGAGGAGATACCATTGCTTTATAAGAAGTATCAAATCTTGTTGGTTTGGTATTGGTAGGAACATAGAACCTATCGTTTAGGCTTATACTCATAGTGCTAAAGCCTATGCCTCCTGTTACAGAAAGGTCTTGGGGCAATGCCAAAGTCCATTCAGTAAAAATAGATTTGGTACCAGTAGTAGTGTATTTGTCAGATGTAATACCGTTTGAACCAGTAGCGGTACTTCCAATAATAAAATACGGATCGCCTAAGTTCCAAACGTGTGCAGTGCCCTGTGGATCAATCATGCCATAACCAACAGTCTGTGCTACCTGGCGTTGTGCTTCCATACCGGTAATACTGCTAAGGCCGATATTATTTTTTAAAGCAAAATTCATGGCAAACGTAGAACGGAAACCAAAGTTGATAGGGTCCTTATCTGTCCAACCTGCAGCTGAGCTTGAGTTATTAGATATACCGGATCCAAATACAGTAGTAGTATTAGAAATACTTTTGCAAAAAGCATAAGTATGGCTTAGGCCTGCTCTAAAAGTTGTTAACTCCGAGTGCCCATTTCTTTTAATATATTCAATATTGCCTGAGTAGTCTTTGGCATTGTATTGTGTTATGGTCAATTCTCCACTTCTTTCATCGTAGCTATGGCTGTAACCAAAATAAGCGTTAATAGATTGTTTTTCGTTAGCTTTAAAATCAACAGCAAAATTCACAAAATCTTTTTTAGATGAATTATGAATAGTATAACCATCGCTTTTTTGATTGCCATAATTAATCAGTAAAGATGTTTTTTCTCCACCCATTTGTATATGCGTTGTATATCTCTGCAAACCATAATTGCCAAACATTACATCCTGGCCAATTGAAGTTTTTCCTTTTTCCGGTTTAATGGTTTTTAAATTTACTACGCCAGCAGCAGCTAGTCCGTATAAAGTGCCAGCCGGGCCTTTTGTAATTTCAACATTTCCTATAGAACCAAAATCAATATCATCCATTACAGTCATGCCTTCTGCATCTGTAACAGGAATGCCGTTTAAATAAACTTTATAGCCCTGTCCATCAAAATTGCTGTTTATTCTTCCAGTACCTCCACTGCCATTCCCGTAACCTCTAATGTTAAATTGCTGACCGCCGGCTACCGACCTGCTTTGCATAGAAACGCCGGGTACATTGCCGTTAATAGCATCTGTAAGAAATAAACCAGTGCCACGTTTTAACTCTGTTGGCGATAGTTTGGTTATGGATGATGGCTGATACAAAATAGCTTTGTTCTGGCTAGACGTAGCCGTTACTTCCACTTCGCCCAAAGTTTCATTAGCAGGCGAAAGGCTTACGGTAAGCACTTCATCGCAGTTTTTTATTGCAATTCTTTTAGACTCATAACCAACATGCGATACTATGATGAAAGAGGTTTTGCTGCAATCAATGGCAAAGTTACCATTGTTATCAGTTACATTGCCCGATTTTCCAGGAAATGTGATGCTAACTCCAGAAAGTGTTTTGCCAGTAACAGCATCAATCACTTTTCCTTTTAATGTTTTTTGTGCAAATGCTGTAATAGATAAAATAGTAATTAATATAGTAGATAAAATTATACGTTTCATAAATAGAAAATTTTGTGTATGAAATAGTAAACAGCAACTTAATAGATAACAATTAATAGCTGGCACTAAATAAAAAAAGCAATTAGTTTAAAAAATGAAAAATAATCAGGAAAACTTGGGAGGTGGAATTGTTATGCTGCAAGTTATTTGAGGCATAACCTGCAAAAAGGAAGGATATGTTGGATTAATAATTTTCCAGCAGTTTTGAATAGTGAAAGATACTTCGTTATTGCTTAAGACCTGCTCGGCAATAAATTTAATTACTAATAAATTATTGCTGTCTTTCTTTTGTTGAAAATTGTTGTTTAGTGTGGCTATAATATTATCCTCTTCCTCATCAAAAAGGCCGGTAAAAGTAGTCTGGCCCTCGGTGTTAGTGTATGATTTTACATCAAATAATTTGTTTTCCACCAATAATTCCTCCCCATCATCAACCCACTTTATATCAGCTTTTTTTAATGTAATTGTTTGAACAGCATAATGCTCCACCCGTTCTCTCATTCGTGATTTAATTAATTGGTGTTGAATTAAAAGAGTGAATGAAATTAAGAACGGCGCTGCTATTAAAACCAACATTGAAATTACTAAACTCCTTTTAACAACAGATAGCATTTTGCAAATGTAATAAAATAAATTTACTGGCAATTTGCGAAGAAATGTATTAGACAGTGCAACGATTTAAACAAATTAAAATAAAATTTAGTATAAAAAAAAGTTCAACTAAAAAAATCCTTTACTATATTTTTTACTATCTTACAGTTTCAATTTCACATGAGAAGAATTTATGCTATACTGCTTTTGGGTGTGCTTTTTACAAGCATGTTTGGCTATTACACTTATTCTATTTATAAAATTCTTGAAGCTAAAGAAGCGGCACATGAAGCCATTCTGCAACAACTCCCTGAAAATTTACTGACCAAAGTTTCTTCTGATAATACTGCTATTGAATGGGAAGAAGAAGGCAAAGAGTTTAAATTAAATGGCGCAATGTATGATGTGGTGCATACTTCCGTAGAAAACGGCAAAACCTATCTCCACTGCCTCAGTGATAAAAATGAAGATGAAGTACTGCAGCAATTTCAGTCTGTAGTTAAAAATACAATTGATAATTCCTCCAACTCCAATAGAGATCATCATATTATAAAAGTAATGATACCTGATTGGGTATTTGAAGTTCAAGACATTTCTGTAGGCAGGAAACTCCTTTCCGGGGTTTCTCCAAAATATTTTAATTATACACCAGCCTTATCAAGCAGGTTTGTGCAAATTAATTATCCCCCTCCAGAACTATTTTCATAACGTAAAACACTAAACACATGAAGAATTTTACTAGACTGTTATTGACGAGTCTTTTTATCTTCCTTTTCTCCACGATGGGAAGAGCGCAACAGGAGCAGACTATAAAGCCCCCTGAAGTGCAAGTTGCTACACCTAATAGCAAAGAAAAAATCAGCAAAAAAGCCGTTAAAAAGATTAAGGGCAAAAAAGACAAGGACAAGGATAAAGATAAAGACAAGAAGGAAGGAGAAGATGAAGACGAGGGCTATGATGGCCCGGCCCAGGCTGAACAATTTCAAATTAATCGTACCAAAAACCCCTACACAGGCATAGTGCCCAGCGATAAAATGCTTGAGGCAGTTTTATCAACACAGGCTAAAAAAGAAATAGTTGCCAACGGTACCAACGGCACTAACGGTGCCTTAACCTTGCCTTGGATTGAAAGAGGCCCATCTGGCGATAGTACGGGTATATCCAACGGAAATACAAGAGCCAATAAAGGCCAAACAGCAGGAAGGATAGATGCTATTATGGTTGATTCTTCAGATGCCACCCATAAAACAGTTTGGATCGGCGGCCGGGGCGGTGGCTTATGGAAAACTACAGATATTACAGCTACTGCACCAATATGGACACTGGTAAATGATTACATGGGCAACCTTTCTATGGCTGCCATTACGCAAGATCCTACAAATTATAACATCATGTACTTCTGTACTGGTGAATCCTACAACGAGGCAGGGGCATTAAGAGGTAACGGTGTATTTAAAAGTACCGATCATGGTGTTACCTGGGCGCAATTACCAAGTACTGCTCTTTACTACTATTGTACCAGGATACTTTGCGATTACCAGGGTAATGTATATTTAGGCACAAAAGGAACAGGTTTGTTACGCTCAAAAGATGGAGGTACTACCTGGACAAATATTACGCCTTCTGGATCAGTGCCAGATGTATGCGATCTTGAAATAACTTCTACTGCTACTAATTCAAGGCTTCATGCGGTATTTGGCATTTTTAGTACACAATCTTACCGTTATACAGATATAGCCAGCACTGTTTCTTCTGGAGCAGGCTGGATAGCGCCCATTACACCTTTTCCAAGTTATGCCATGAGGGCAGAAATTGGTGTTAGTGGCAATGTGTTGTATGCTGCACCTGCAGATGCTAATTACCAGGTACCTACCATGTATAAATCAATTGATGGTGGTAAAAACTGGACGGCTACTACCGGACAACCTGCAAGTGGCTGGGCAAGTGGCCAGGGCTGGTATGCATTAACGGTAGTAATCAATCCGTCTAACTCCAACGAATGTATAGTGGGTGGTTTGGATCAAAATAAAACAACAGATGGCGGTGCTACCTGGACAAAAATAACCAACTGGGTAGGCCTTACAGGACAATATGTGCATGCCGATCAACATAAGGCACTTTGGTATGATGGCGGTACAAAATTATTATTTGGTTGTGATGGCGGTATACACTTTTCTACCGATGGTGGAATAACCGATAAAGATAAAAACCAAAATTTACGTTTAAAGCAATTTTATTCTATTGCTATTCACCCTACAACTACTAATTATTTTTTAGCAGGTGCACAGGATAATGGGGTACATAAATTGAATGGCGGTGCAGGCATCAGTGCTTCGGAAGAAGTTACTGGTGGTGACGGTGCTATTGTAGCCATAGATCAAGATGAACCACAGTATCAATTTGGTTCTTATGTATATGGTAATTATAGAAGAAGTATTAATGGCGGCCTTAACTGGTCTTCAATTACTCAATTTGGAAACAGTACAGGTATGTTCATTAATCCTTATGATTATGCCAGTGTAGATAACCGCTTTTATGCAGCTTATGCAGCAGGGCAATATTTAGCCTGGACTGATCCACAAACAGGAACAACAAGGATTATTGTAAACGTTGCAAGCTTTAATGGTGCAACAGTATCATCGGTTACTGCTTCTCCTTATACGCCAAAGAGAGTATTTTTTGGTACCAATGGCGGCCGTGTTGTTCAGGTAGACAATGCGGATGTTGCTGGTGCTGTAGCAACAAATATAACAGGTACGGGCATGGTAGGATATGTAAATAATGTGGCTGTTGGAAATACTGATCAAACGTTGTTAGCTTGTTTTTCAAGCTATGGTGTTAATAATGTATGGTTAACAAAGGATGGCGGTACTACATGGTCGGCTTGCGATGGTAATTTACCAGATATGCCGGTTTATTGGGCAGTATTTAACCCTAATGATAATAACCGGGTATATATAGCCACTGAAACTGGCGTATGGGAAACCAGTTTATTAAATGGTGCAAATACAATTTGGTACCCACACAGTTCTTTTCCTACAGTGCGTACAACAATGCTTAAGTACAGAAGTTCGGATAAGACTTTAGCAGCTTCTACTTATGGAAGAGGCATATGGTCAACGACACTTTGCGCAACGGCTGCTATTACTACACAGCCTCCTGCAAGTACAACAGTTTGCGTAGGCAACCCTGTTACTTTTACTATATCAGCTACAGGTGATGCACCTTTAACTTACCAATGGCAGGTTAGTACCAATGGTGGTACAAGCTGGACCAACATTGCTGGTGCTACAACCAACAGTTATACATTTACAACAGCGGCCGGGGATAACGGAAATAAATACCGTGCCTATGTTAATGGTGCATGTTCATCAAGTGATACCAGCTCTGCAGCAACATTAACTACTACTACAGTTACTTTAGGCGGTACAGTGTCGCCTGCTACAATAAATGCATGTGCCGGCAATAATTCTACTACATTAACTTTAAGTGGAAATGTTGGAAACATTACTCGTTGGGAATCATCAACTGATGGTGGTACAACATGGGTACCTATTGCTAATACTACAACCACTTTAACGGCTACCAATGTTACACAAACAACATTATACAGGGTGGTAGTTCAAAGTACTGGTTGTGCAGCGGTTAATTCTACCAATGCTACAATAAACTTTATACCTAGTGGTATTGGACCATTATTTGTTTCGGCAGATCCGGGCACTGTTCTTTGTGCCGGTAGCCCAACCAAGCTAACAGTTAATTCAGCTACCACTGCAACCGCAGTAATGAACAACACTGTTACCAGTGCCAATGGTTATATAACTTTTAATTTTAGGAATAATAATGCGTATGATGTAACCATTACTGATATTGCCAGTGTTGCATCAAATGCAGGTTTAGGGTATGCAGCAGCGTACTACAATACAACAGCATTAACTGGTAACCCGGGCAACATCAGTATTGCAAACGGTTGGAAGCAATTTGCCGGTGCTAATTTTGTAGGTAACGGTTCATTAACCGTACAACCTGTGCTGACTGGCGTAAGCCTTACAGTACCAGCCAATACTACTTACGGTATTGTATTAGCACTTACCGATGCAAGTGGCCTTGCAGGAAATTTGAGGTATAGCAATGCGCTAACTGTTCCTGTAGCTTCTGCTGGCGGTTGTGATATTATTACTAATGCAACTATTGGTTTTGCTGGTTTGCTTGTACCAGATGTTCCTACAACTGCTGCAAGGTTCTTTATTGGGTCGGTTACGGTAAGCGGTGCTCCTACACCAATTACCAGTGGTACTATTTTATGGTCTCCGGCTGCTGGTTTAAATGCAACCAACATTAACCCGGTTGCCGCATCTCCTGCAGTTACTACCAATTACAATGTATCTGTAACAGATGGTAATGGTTGTAAGGGCAATGCTTCAATTAATATTTTAGTAAATCAGGCACCTGCAATAGTATTACAACCTACCAGTACTCCTGTACAATGTGCAGGAACAGTAGCTTCATTTAATGTTGGCGCTACCGGTTCCGGTACTAATGGTAATGTATTAAACTATCAATGGCAGGTAAGTACCGATGGCGGTCTTAATTATACCAATCTTACAAATGCTGCTCCATATAGCGGTGTTACCACCACAATGCTGGTAATTAACCCTACAACAGCGGCAATGAATAATAACCTTTACCGTTGTACGGTTAAAGGAATTTGTACACCTGATGCAGTTTCAAGTGCAGCCACTTTATTTATAGTTGCATTGCCAACTGTTACAGTAACTCCATCAGGTTCTAATTGCGGTGGTGTTGCGGGTACTAATGGATTATTGCTAACTGCAAGTGGTGCAACAAACCTTGTATGGTCTCCAGCAACTGGATTATATACCAATGCTTCAGCAACTGTGCCTTATGTTGCAGGTACTTCAACAACTACAGTTTACGCAGCACCAGGTGTAAATACTGTTTATACAGTTACAGGTACTAACCCAGTAACGGGTTGCAGTGCTACTGCTTCTGTAACGGTAAACTACACACCGGCTGCACCTGCAGTTAATCCAACTTCGGCAACAATTTGCCTGGGTGGTGCAGCTGTGCCTTTAAGTATTACATCAGCACTTCAACCAGTTACACAAACCTTTAATTCAGGTACAATTGCTGTTGCAATACCTGACGGACCAGCATTGCCTTACCCTGCAGGATATGTTTTCCCTGCTTCAACCAATACCATGGCAGTAGCAGGTATCCCTAACGGTGCTGTAGTAACAGGTTTAAGTGTCAGGTTGAGCATTACACATACATATGTTAGTGACCTGGTTATAGTATTAAAAGCACCAAATGGCCAAATCTTTAACCTTGATGCAGCTGCAAGTACAAGCGGTAAAGCCGGTGCTAATTTTGTGAATACAGTGATCAGCTCTACAGGTACCACGTTATTAAGCGCTGGTGTTACACCTGGTTATACAGGTACATTTGCAGCCGATGCAGCTGGTGCCACTTTTAGTACATCTGGTTTAACTTTCCCTGGCGGACCGGTAGGCTATGTACCAACTACCCAATTGTATAGCGATTTATTTTCTACAGCTAATGGTAACTGGACAATAGCAGCTTACGATTACGGACAAGGAGATGTGGGAACAATCACTTCATGGTCTGTAAATATTACTTACGGCGCTCCTGCGGCTGGTATTTGGTCGCCTAATGCAGGTTTATTCCTTGATGCTGCTGCAACCACACCTTATGCCGGCACATCAGTAAATACTGTTTATGCTAAGCCTGCAACATCTACCAATTATCAGGTAACTGTAGCTACGGCAACTTGTACTTCGCCTGCTGCAACCATACCTGTTACAGTAAATACTCCAATTGCTATTACCAAACAACCAGTTTCTGCAGCGGTATGTACCGATAAAGTAAGCAGCTTTACTTTAACAACAACAGGTACGGTTACTACACATAACTGGAAGGTAAGTACCAACAGCACTGCACCATTTACCTGGACAAACGTTGTTAATGGTGGTGTTTACAGTGGGGCTAATACTGCTACTTTAGTAATTACAGCACCGCCAACATCAATGACGGGTTATTTGTATAAAGATTCTATGACTACAGCAGGTTGTGGTTTTAAAGTATCGGATTCAGCTAAACTAACTGTTAACCCTACACCGGTTGTTACTTTAACTGCTTCGCCCTATAAAAAACTGTTCCCTGGTTTGTCAACCACCATATTTGCTACAAGCACTCCTGCTGCGGCAACCTATACCTGGTTAAGAAATGGGGTACAAGTTCAAAATGCAACTGCAGCTACCTTATCGGTAGATGTAAATGCGTTGGGCGATTATACAGTGAGAGTTACCGATGTAAATGGTTGTACAGGTACATCTGCAGTAATGTCAATTACAGATTCCGCAAGCGGCAGGTTCTTTATCTATCCTAATCCTAGCAACGGTCAGTTCCAGGTTAGGTATTATAGTGCACCAGGCAATGTCAATTTACCACGAGGTATAAATGTATATGATGCAAGAGGCAAGAGAGTGTTGGTACAAAACTATTCTGTAAGTACACCGTATACAAGAATGGATGTTGATTTGAGGGGCTTTGGCTCAGGTGTTTATTGGATAGAAGTTGTAGACATGAGTGGAAACCGGTTAGATGTCGGTAGAGCAGAAGTGCTTAGATAATTAAACCTATGTTAATAACCTTACTCCCCCCAACATGTTGGGGGGAGTTTTTTTTGCCAGTATTTATTTATTTGAAAAGCTTTGGATGGACGTTGTTAACCTACTTTTTTTGTCTTTATATTATGTGAATGACATTACCAAAAATCAAAGACGGGCAAAAAATACGGGGCTATTAAAGGTTTTTATAAAGTATTTGATAGGTACCGGCCTGGCGCTGCTATTTAAGAGTGAACTCCAGCATTTTTAATACAACTTTTTACAAGCGGTATGCGATTATTTAGCAGGAGCTTGTTGCGGCTTTTTCAAACTATCTGCCGGGTACTGTGCTTTAATGCTATCTCTTAAAACTGCTACCCAATTAGCAATCGCTGACTTTTGTTGTTCGCTTAATTTGGCGTTGGTATGTATAAGGGTATAAGAACTCAAAGGCATTCCATCTTTCTTAACCTCACTATTTATTGCATCGAGTTTTCTATATTGTTTGCCTATTCTGTACGATGCAAATTCAGAAAAATTCAATTCTCTTTTACCTTCTTTAATATGATTATTTAACCACCAGGCTACCGGTTGAATATTATTATACCAGGGATAACTGGTGTTATTGCTGTGGCAATCGTAACAACTTACTTTAAGAATGTTTTGAACATCTTCCGGCACGGCATATTTTGTAGTAATATCGTTAGCACTAATACCATCAGCTTTATTTTTTGCCGGCCTGAAAAACTGGATAACAATAAACACCAATAGCAGGAATAAGAAAAACCTTTTCAATAATTTTTTCATTGTTTTTGGTTTAATTAAATTAAAACATTTCCTGTCATTTCTTTTGGTATAGGCAATTCCATCATTTTCAAAATGGTTGGTGCTATATCTCCTAATTTACCACTTTTAATAGAACCTCTCCATGTTTTATCTACAATAAAAAATGGAACCAGGTTTACCGTGTGTGCAGTATTAGGTGTGCCATCTTCGTTTATTTCATAATCGGCATTACCGTGATCGGCTAAAATAAAAATGGCATAATCCTGCTTTAATGCAGCGGTTACTACTTTTTCTACGCAGGTGTCCACTGTTTCCACTGCCTTTATAACGGCATCCCATACACCGGTATGGCCTACCATATCGGCATTGGCAAAATTAAGGCAGATAAAATCTGTTGGATTGGTTTCTATTTCTTTTACAATGGCATCAGTTACTGCAAAAGCACTCATCTCTGGTTGTAAATCATAAGTGGCCACTTTTGGCGAAGGGATCATAATACGTTTCTCTCCTGTAAATTCTTTTTCTCTACCACCGCTAAAAAAGAAACTAACATGAGGATACTTTTCAGTTTCGGCTATGCGTATCTGTGTTTTATTATTTTGCTGTAAAATTTCTCCTAAAGTATTTACCAAATCATCGTTTTCAAAAACAACATGCACATTTTGATAAGTATGGTCATACTGCGTCATAGTAGTATAATCCAAATTCAGCTTATGCATTCCAAAGTCTGGAAAATCAGTTTGTGTAAGCACTTGTGTAATTTCCCTGCAACGATCGGTACGGAAGTTGAAACAGATTACCACATCGCCATCTTTAATATTGGCTTGAGCAATGGCAGCATTGATAATAGGTTTAATAAATTCATCTGTAACACCATCAGCATAAGATTTTGTTACGGCATTCAACATATCATCGGTTTTTGAACCAACGCCATTTACCAAACCATCATAAGCCAACTTTACCCTTTCCCAGCGTTTATCCCTGTCCATGGCATAATATCTTCCTGTAATGGTAGCAATATGGCCAGTTGATTTTAGTAAATGCGCCTGCAAATCGGTTAAGTATTTAATGCCGCTTTTTGGGTCTGTATCACGGCCATCGGTAAAAGCATGTACCAAAACATTTTGCAAACCTTTATCGGCGCAAAGTGTAGTTAATGCCTTTAAATGATTGATATGAGAATGTACACCACCATCGCTTACCAAACCCATCAGGTGCAAAGGCTTATTATTTTGTTTGGCATGTTCAATTGCTGCAATAAGTGTTGAATTGGCAGCAAATTCGCCTGATTTTATCGCTACATTTATACGCTGCAACTCCTGGTAAACAATGCGGCCAGCACCTAAATTAAGATGCCCCACTTCGCTGTTGCCCATCTGGCCCTCGGGTAGCCCCACATCTTCTCCGCAGGTTACCAGCGTTGTATTGGGGTATGTTGTATATAGAGAACTTACAAAAGGTGTTTTAGCATGTTGAATAGCATCGCTGCTCTTTACCTTGCCCAGGCCCCATCCGTCCATGATAATCAATATTGTTTTCTTATTTGTCATACTGTAAAACTAAAATATTTGTGGCTAATTACTGTTGCTTTGTACTAAATAGGTGGAAACTTTTATATAATATTTGGTGATTTTAACACAGGTTGGCATACTTTTAGCGAAAATGTAATCGCTCAACTTATCCAAAATGAAACGTTTTTACACCCTGGTCGCTACAACTATTTTATTATCATCTTTTACGTATTTTTTAAGCATTGATGAAGTTGTTGCTGCTTTAAAAAATGGCGATTCTGCCCAAGTGGCCCGTTACTTTGACAATACTGTTGAAATAACCATGCCAGACAAAAGCAATAATTACAGTAAAAGCCAGGCAGAACTTGTACTAAAAGATTTCTTTAGCAATAACGGAGTAAAAAGTTTTGAAGTGATTCATAAAGGAGAGAATGCGGGTGGACAATATTGCATCGGAACGCTGGTTACCAAAAATGGTTCGTTTAGAACAACCGTTTTTATGAAACAGAAAAGCGATAAGCAATTGTTACAAGAAATAAGATTTGAAAATAGGTAGTAACCTTATCTTTTCCCATATATTGTAAGCCCCGGATTTTTCCGGGGCTTCTTTTATAAAGGTTACCAACCTTTACAAAAAATATGTTGCTTTAAAATATGTTCCAAAGCTTAGCAACCCTCTATTCTTTTTCTTTTTGGGTGCTACTTTTGTAGCTTTGCGTTTATGGATTATAACGAACAATTGAATGCGCTGATAAAAAATGCACTGCAGGAAGATATTGGCGATGGAGACCACTCTACTTTATCGGGCATAGATGCAAATGCCCAAGGCAAGGCTGTTTTAAAAATTAAGCAAGATGGTATTTTAGCTGGCGTAGCCGTTGCTGAAAAAATATTCCGCTACATGCAGCCCGATATTATTTTTACAGCATACAAAAAAGATGGCGATACCATGCAATTTGGCGAAACCGCTTTTGATGTAACTGCAAAAGTACATACCATTTTGCAATGCGAAAGATTGGTATTGAATACCATGCAGCGAATGAGCGGTATTGCTACCTTAACCAGGCAATATGTTGATAAATTAAAAGGTTACAAAACTAAATTATTAGATACCAGAAAAACAACACCCAATTTCAGGCTATTGGAAAAAGAAGCGGTAAAAATTGGTGGTGGCCTGAACCACCGGTTTGGGTTATACGATATGATAATGCTTAAAGACAATCATATTGATTATTGTGGCGGCATTGAAAAAGCTATTGAAAAAGCTTACGATTACGTACAGCAAAAAAAGCCGGGATTGAAAATAGAAGTAGAAACAAGAAGTATTGAAGATGTAAAAAAGGTGATGGCTACAGGAAAGGTAAACCGTATTATGCTGGATAACTTTACACCTGAACTTATTACAGAGGCATTGCAGCTAATTAATGGTAAATACGAAACAGAAGCAAGCGGTGGTATTAATTTAGATAACCTTGAAAAGTATGCTGCAACAGGAGTAGATTTTATCAGTAGCGGCGCTGTTATTCACCAGGCAAAAAGTTTGGATTTAAGTTTGAAGGCAAAAATTATTTAAGCAATTATAAAGATGTTATGAGCAAGAATAAAAAAACTTTCAGTTCACTTGGCGGACTTGTTTATTCCACCGACCCAGATTTTAAATTATCAGCCGAAGAAGATGATGCACAGGAAACTTTAGCTCCGGCACAACAAAAGTTAAGGATTTTGTTAGATAAAAAACAACGTGCCGGAAAAATGGTAACCCTGGTTGAAGGTTTTATAGGCACACAAACAGAAAGGGAAGAACTGGGCAAAAAATTAAAATCATTTTGCGGCACCGGAGGCTCGGTAAAAGATGGAGAAATTTTGGTGCAGGGCGATAACAGGGATAAAGTATTACAGTGGTTGCAGAAGAACGGCTACATCAATTCTAAGAAAAGTGGATAAAAGCTGCTATCTGCCATCGAAATAATTAACCAGCCCTGCAAAAAATAATCTAACGCTATATTTGTTTTCAGTCTACATTTGTACTCGTTTTTTAGAGGCTTACCATGCTATAAGTACTTGCCCTGCCAGTTTTTATCTATGGTATACCAATGAAAAGATTGCTATGCAACCATGCCAGCCATAAAACCATCTGGATGGCAATGAAAATGGTGTAAATGCCGTTATCATTATTTGCTGCTATTCTTTTTGAACGTTTAAATTTTTTGTAGTGTCTAAACATGTTAATAAAGTAACTGCTGCCGGTTTAATTGTTGCCCTTGGAATTATTTACGGTGATATTGGTACTTCTCCTCTTTACGTTTTTAGTGAAATTATCAATGGCAAAATGATTGAAGCCGACCTGATCATTGGCGGCCTTAGTTGTATCATCTGGACACTTACTTTACAAACCACCATCAAATATGTGGCGCTTACACTTAAAGCAGATAACCGGGGGGAAGGCGGGATCTTTTCTTTATATACATTAGTAAGGCGGCAAAAAAAATGGCTGGTAATACCTGCCATGATTGGCGGCGCCGCATTATTGGCAGATGGTATGATTACACCCCCTATTTCCGTTGCATCTGCGGTAGAAGGTTTGCGTAATATTCCTATACTGCATGATATCACAGAACAAAGCATCATATTTATCATCCTTGGTATTCTCTTCATTTTGTTTTTTATGCAGCAGTTTGGTTCGGCAAGTATTGGTAAAATGTTTGGCCCCATCATGCTGGTATGGTTTTTAATGCTGGCAATTTTAGGACTATCACATATATCTGATGAATGGCATATTATAAAAGCATTCAATCCCTATTATGCCATACATATTCTTGTAGTGTACCCGAAAGGGTTTTGGTTGTTAGGCGCTGTATTTTTATGTACAACTGGTGCCGAAGCATTGTATAGCGACCTGGGCCATACCGGCCGGGCCAATATTCGCTACACCTGGGTATTTGTAAAAACTTGTTTATTGCTAAATTACCTTGGCCAGGGCGCATGGTTGTTGCATAATAACGGTAAAACTTTTGCTACTGCCGATCTTATGAAAAGTATTCCCGGCTCTATACTCATGAAAAATCCTTTTTTTGAGTTGATGCCGAATTGGTTTTTATTATGGGGTATTATTATTGCAACGGCGGCAGCCATTATTGCCAGCCAGGCCTTGATAAGCGGTTCGTTTACTTTAATCAGTGAAGCGATACGATTGAACCTTTGGCCTAAAATGAAAATCAATTATCCTTCTGAAGCCAAAGGGCAGTTATTTATACCTGGTATCAACACTTTGTTATTTGTGGGCTGCGTAGGTATTGTTTTATATTTTCAAACTTCCAGCGCCATGGGTGCTGCTTATGGATTAGCCATTACCTTATGCATGTTGGCAACAACCATATTGTTCTCCAATTACCTCATCACAAAAAGGGTAAATTCGATATTGATTTATATTTTTCTGGCGATTTTTTTAACCATCGAAATAAGTTTCTTAATTGCGAACCTCGATAAATTCCCTCACGGCGGTTATGTTACTTTAATTGTCGGCGGTGGATTATTTGCAGTAATGTATGTTTGGTACCGGGCAAGGAAAATTAAAAACCGTTACGTAGAATTTGTCAGGTTGGAAGAATACATTCCCAAGCTGGAAGAATTAAGCAACGATGTAACAGTACCAAAATATGCAACGCATCTGGTGTATTTAACCAGCGCCAATAACCCTAAAGAAATTGAACATAAAATTATTTACAGCATACTAAACGGTAAACCAAAACGTGCCGATATTTATTGGTTTGTGCATGTAGATACTTTGGATGATCCCTATACTGCCGAATATTCTGTAGAGCATATCATTCCTAATGATATCATTCGTGTAGAATTTAGATTGGGTTTTAGAATTGCGCCAAGAATAAATTTAATGTTTAAAAAAGTAGTGGAAGATTTGGTGGCGAATAGAGAAGTGAATGTTACCAGCCGTTACGAAAGCCAGCAGCGTAATAATGTAACCGGCGATTTTCAGTTTGTGGTAATGGAAAAATTCCTATCGCAGGATAATGAATTGCCTTTCTTTGAAAAACTGATCATGCGTATGTATTTCTGGGTTAAAGAAGTATCACTGAGCGAAGAAAAAGGTTTTGGCTTAGAGCAAAGTAAAGTGCAGGTAGAAAAATTCCCCTTGATAGTAGCACCGGTAAGCAAGCTTAAATTAAAAAGAACTTATACAGACGAAGAAGAGGAAGAGTTTGGGCAGTTTTAATAACAAGTTGCTATTCCGTTAGTTTTCTAAAAGTTAGGATATTATGATTTTTGCCCTATTTTTTCTTATTGCAATAGCGCTTATAGGGGCAAGATATTTATTTGCTAAGACTGGTATTTATTTACCACCGAAATTGTTTAGGATATTAATCGGGACCCATTTATGTCTTTTTTTAATGACACTTTCTGCTTTTGTTTTATCTTCTTATAATATTTATTGGAGAGGTTATCGTTCTACAAGTATAATAATTATTGCAACAGCTTTTACAGGATTATTATGTGTTTGGTTGTATAAAGGAAAACCCTTTGGTTTGTTTATGATATTTGTGTCTATTCAAACTTTTGTAGCATCAATACTAGTTGGAGATATAAATAGCAATTATAGAGGAAATCTTTTTTATAACGATAAGCATTTTAGATTAGAAAACACGGATCGGTTTCTGATGGCTCATCCCGTTTTGCCAGATCTTTTTATAAAGAACGGGTTTTTTGAAAAGAGGGTGATACTTAAAAATGATTATCCAGTCTATCTTTTAAATGTTTATCAAATTAAAAGTACATCAATACTAATGTTGTCTCAACAGAAGATACAGATTACTTTTTGGCATACAGCTGATACAATTTCAGGGATAAAAAACCCTATAATCATAAATGTAGATCTGAATCAATAATTAATTCAATACAAATTATCATGCAATCAATAACAGCAGAAGCACTGCATCAAAAAATGGATAACAAAGATAATTTCCAATTGATTGATGTAAGAGAGCCAGAAGAACACGAAGAATTTAATATTGGAGGAGAGTTAATTCCACTTGGGGAAATTGCACAGCAAGTGCAAAAAGTTGCAACAGATAAACCTGTAATCATCTATTGCCGCAAAGGCATACGCAGCCAGGTGGCTATTCAGCGCCTGCAGGATAAATATCCATTTGCAAATCTTTATAACTTAGTTGGTGGTACCGAAGCATGGAAGAAACATTTTGCCCCTAACCCCTAAAGGGGAACTATTGATGTTTTTTTTAGAGTTTGTTGTTTAGCTTAGAATGTTTAATTTAACACGCTGCATTTAACCATCAACTATCAACCATCAACTAAACTTGCTCCACATCATTCTCTATATCATTGGCGGCATCATTGCACTTTCCATTATTGTATATTTTGTACAGGAGAAATTTATTTTTAAGCCTGAAAAACTGAGGCAGGATTTTGTTTACAAATACGATGCGCCATTTAGGGAATTGTTTTTTGATATAGAGCCAGGGGTAAGAATAAACGGCTTGCATTTTCATACCGAAAAACCACTTGGGTTGATCTTGTATTTTCATGGCAACAGCCGGAGCATAAAAGGTTGGGCAAAATATGCCAAAGATTTTTACAGGTATAAATATGATGTAGTGCTGGTAGATTACCGTGGCTTTGGAAAAAGCACCGGCAAGCGCAACGAAGAAGATATGCTGAAAGATATGCAGTTTGTGTATGATACGCTTGCTAAATCCTATCCGCAAAGTCATTTGATTGTATATGGCAGAAGCCTGGGCAGCGGTTTTGCTGCAAAGCTTGCTGCGGATAATAGTCCACGTTATTTAATTTTAGATGCACCGTATTTTAGTTTTAGAAAAACGATTGAACGTTTTTTACCCATCTTGCCGGTAAAATATATTTTGCGTTTTCATTTGCGAACCGATAAATGGTTGCCTAAAGTAAATTGTCATACTTATATTTTGCATGGAACCAAAGACAGATTAATACCAATCAGCAATAGCAAAAAACTGCAAGCGTTAAATCCAAGAAAAATTACCCTCATAGAAATTGCAGGAGGCAAACATAATAACCTGCCTAGTTTTCCGGAATATCATAATTTTATACGGGATATACTGCAGGAATAATTAAAAATTAATAATGAATAATGAAGAGCAGGTTGTGAAACCTAAGGTAAGTTTAAAGAAGAAATTATTTCGCTGGGTAAAAGTGATTGTATTGCTATACTCTATTTGTGGTATTGCAATGTATTATTTGCAGGATTTCATTTTATTTAAACCGGAAAAATTTGCAAAGGATCACGTGTTTCATTTTAATGTTCCGTTTGAGGAAGTAAATATTCCTTTCAATGAAACTGATACCATCAATATGATAAAATTTCTTCCGAAAGATTCAGTAAGAAAAGGTGTGGTATTATATTTCCATGGCAATAAACAAAACATTGAGCGCTACGCAAAATTTGTAGATGCCTTTACAAAAAATGGTTACGAAGTGTGGATGGAAGATTATCCTGGTTTTGGCAAAAGCACAGGAACAAGAACAGAAAAGAAAATGCTTTACCAAGCTTTGGAAATAGAAAAAATGGCACAGGCAAAATACCACCAGGACAGTATTATCATTTATGGAAAGTCTTTAGGCACAGGCATTGCAGCTTATGTGGCATCGCAAACCGACTGTAAAAGGCTGATACTGGAAACGCCGTATTACAGCATACCAGATGTGTTTGATGCTTATGCTTTCATCTACCCAACACAAAGAATGATACAGTATAAAATTCCTACTAACGAATATTTGCAGGAAGTAAATTATCCCATCACCATTTTTCATGGCACTAATGACTGGGTGATACCATACCGCCGTGCTGTAAGACTGAAAAATGTTTTAAAACCAACAGATGAATTTATAACTATTGAAGATGGTACGCATCATAATTTAGCAGGCTTTGATTTGTACAAAAAGAAAATAGATAGTATATTACAACTCCCGTAGCTGTACTTTTCTCTTTTCAATTTTCAATTCATAAGTGCCACCCACTTTCAATGCATAATTTTCTTTGCCATGGCTAACAGGAAAATTAAAGCACACCGGGTAATCGTATTCGGCAACAATTTCTTGTATTACTTGTTCAACAGTTTCTCCAAAAGGTCTGTCAGTATCTTTCATGTCGGTAAAGCGGCCAACAACAAGGCCTGCCAATTTATCTAATTTGCCGCTGCGTTTTATTTGGTACATCATACGATCGATATTATAAATCTGTTCACCAATATCTTCAATAAATAAAATTTTATTTTTTGTATTGATGTCAGATGATGTGCCCGTTAAATGTGCCAGCAAAGAAAGATTGCCACCTACTAATTCGCCACTAGCTACACCAATTTTATTAAGTGCATGCACAGCAGTTTTGTAAGTTGCCTTTTTACCAACAATTGCTTTTTGCAAAGACTGTATAAATTCATTTTTATATTCGCCATCATTAAATGCAGCAGCCATTGGTGCATGTAGCGTAGAAATTTTTAAATTGGTAAAAATATGACTATGCAAAACGGTTATATCACTAAATCCAATGATCCATTTAGGATTTTTTTTGAATGCCTTAAAATCCAGTTGTTCAATTATTCTGCCCACTCCATAGCCACCACGGCCACATAAAATGGCATTTATATTGGCATCATCCAACATGGCTTGTAGTTCATCTCTTCTGTCTTCATCTGTGCCACTAAAATAGTTTAGCGAATTGCTACCCAATGTTTTACCTACCATTACCTGGTAGCCCCATTGTTGTAATACATCAATACAAGTCTGCGCTTTGTCTACAGCCATGTAACCGGCGGGGCAGGTAATACCAATAGTATCGCCTTTTTTTAAATACGGAGGAATTTTTATCATGTGTAAAGTTTATGAAAAAAAACTAAATGACGGGTAGCGTTTTTTGGGCTAAATTTACATACCAAAAACTAAGGCATGAAGTCCGTATTTTTTATTTTATCTTTTTTTATTTTTTTTACGGTAAAAGCTCAACAATGTGGTGGCCCGGGAAGGACTGCGGCTACAGCAGAAGCTGTTTGTGGTACTTTGGTTTTTAATCAGCAATTTTTACCTAGTTGCACAGGGCAGGGCAATATCCCAAACCCCTCTGCAGGCTGTGGCAATATAGTTAGTACAGATAATTCAGCCTGGTACAAATTTCATTGTTATCAAACTGGTACTTTAGGCTTTTTGTTAACCCCAGGCAATGCTGGAGATGATTATGATTGGGAGATAATGGATATTACCGGGTTTGCGCCAGGTGATGTATTTACCAATGAGCTTAGGGTATCTTTAAATTTAAGTGGGCAAACAGGGCCAACAGGTTGTACAGCCAGTGGTTTATTGGCTATACATTGTGCAGGAGGAAATGCTGGCTCACAATATAATGCAATGCCGGTGTTGCTTACCGGGCATGATTATCTATTAATGGTAAATAATTGGTCAAATTCCGGAACAGGGTATTCGTTAACGTTTTCTGGCTCAGCCCAATTAACAGATCAGTTACCGCCAACAATTACCAGCGTATCTACAAGTTGCGATGCTTCAAAAATACAAGTGGTTTTTTCAAAAGATATTTTGTGCAGTTCAATAGCACCGCCATTGGGAACTGAGTTTACAGTTACTAATGGCATTAATGTTGTTACCGGTATTGTATCACAATGCAGTGCCGGCGCTAATTCGGTAATACAATTAATCATCAACCTTCAATCGCCTTTGCCCACGGGAAATTATAATCTTATGGTTAACACAGGTGCGGACGGCAATACTTTTTTAGATGTTTGTAAGAATCAGCTTTTACCTGTATCAATACCTTTTTATGTACCACCTGTAAATATTGTTGATGTAGACACGGTAACATTTACTGGTTGTGCACCAACTGCTTTAGATGTAAAACTTACCAAGCCAGTTTGGTGCAATAGTATTACCGGTACTGGCAGTGAGTTTACTATTATGCCAGGAAATATTGCTGTGGCTTCGGTACAAAGTTCTTGCACAAGCAGCGCAATGTATACTGATATGCTGCATCTTAATTTACCCAACGCTTTACCTTATGGCAATTATCAATTAGTAATCAATAAAGGAACTGACGGCAATACTTTTATTGACACCTGTAATAAAGAAATGGTTAATGGAACTACAATTCCCTTTGTCATTAATCAAACTACCACGGCTCCGTTTATACAATCCATTGGTTTTGACGAATGTCATCCAGATAAAGTAATAGTAAATTTTGATAAACCTGTTTTATGTTCATCTATCTCACCTGCGGCAAATGAATTTACAGTAACACCCGGCGCAGGGCCAATAACTGCAGTTAATTTTACCTGCACTGCAGGATATACTTTACAAGCTATTTTAACCTTGCAAAATAAATTACCTGCGGGCAATTTTAAAGTAAATATTGGCAACGGCTCAGATGGCAATACAGTAGCAGACACCTGCTATTCATTTATGCCTATTGGTTATAATAAAGATTTTGTTACTACCCAGGCCCCGTCTCCCAAATTTGATTCGGTACAGGTTGATAAATGTAATACCGCTTTTGTAAAAGTATTTTTCAACCATCCAATAAAATGTTCTTTAATTAATACAGATGGTTCCGATTTTGCCATTGCTGGCCCTGCTTCGGTAACAATAAGTGCAGCCGTTACTGATGCTGCTACTTGCCCTTTAGGCTATACAAACTGGGTTTTGTTGCAATTAACACAACCTATAACTACATTTGGTACCTACTCATTGCATAATAAAATAGGAACGAATGGAAATGGTATTACTGATACCTGTGGCGCAGCTCAAAATACAGCGGAAACTATTTCATTTGCACCAAGTGTACAGCCATCTGCGGTTTTTACCAGCCAGGTAAAATTTAGCTGTGTTATGGATACTATAACTTTATTTCATCCGGGAGGCAACGGTATTAATTCATGGACATGGACCTTTACCGATGGGACAACTGATACTGGGCAAAAAGTAATTCATCTCTTTCCTGTTTCTACAGTGAATGCCACCATTCAGTTAACTGTTTCAAATGCAAATTGTAGCAGTACTTCAAGTCAAACTATTACTTTAGATAATGCCTTTAATGCTGTATTTACACAAAATCCAAAAGATACTGGTTGTATTAATACAACTGTTACTTTTACCGATGCATCCATAGGTAAAAATATTCAGTACCTGTGGCAATTTGGCGACAATACACAATTTGTAGGAAAAAGTCCTCCACCACATATTTATGCAGCAAGTAATTCTTATGCGGTTAAATTAATACTTTCCGATTTTTATGGCTGTACTGATACGGCAAGTTCTGTAGTAGTTATAACGGCAGCAGCTTCTGTTGATTTTACAGGAATCTTCCCTGTCAATTGTACGGATAAAACGATTACACTTACACGAAATGTAAGCCCGAATATTTACGATGTTGCCTGGGATAATGGCAATGGCATCACGTTTGGCAATAAAACTATTGTTCAATTCAGTTATGCTAAGCAAGGTAGTTATGTGATAAAATTATCCGGGTTAGATAAATATTGCGGTACGGTGCAAACCACTAAAGTTGTTGATGTATTTACAGTACCTAAAATTAATTTGGGCAATGATACAGTTCTATGTCCTGCGGTACAATTACCTATTGGTGTTCCTTTTACTGCTGGTTATAATTACCTGTGGAGCAATGGAGCAACCAGTCCTCAAATACTTACTGATATATACACCTCAGATTATTCTTTGTTGGTGGATAATAATGGTTGTAAAGGCGAAGATGCCATATCGGTAAAAGTATTGCCAGCTTGTTTAATAAGAGTGCCCAATGCATTTACACCTAATGGTGATGGCAACAATGATAAACTAAAAGCGATAAATGCTGATTTGGCAAAAGAGTTTACACTGAAGGTATATAATCGTAATGGACAGTTGCTGTACATTACCAATAACCCATTAGATGGATGGAATGGTTATTACAAAAATGCAAAAGCAGATGCAGGTACTTATATTTGGCACTTGACTTATATAGATCCGTGGAGTAATAAAAAAGTATTTGATAAGGGAACTACGATATTGATAAGATAGAAAATGGTAGCCAATTTATAAATAGCGAATATCGAATAGTGTTCAACAAGGACAATATTCGATATTCGCACATAGGATATTTTTTTAAAGCACCTCACTTAGGTTTACCGATGAGGGAGTTACCAATATCTTGTGCTTTACACCACACTTCAATGCAAAATTATTTTTTTGATGCCCTACCGGAAAATCAAAACACACAGGGTAATTGTATTGTTTTACCTTTTCCAAAACAATATCGTAAATATTTTTTCCAAATTCATCTGCAGGGTCTTCACTGGCTTTTATTTTAAAGCCACCAATAACCAATGCTTTAAGCTTGCTTAATTTCCCACTGCGTTTAAGGTTCCAAAACATACGGTCGATGCTGTACAAGTATTCGCCGGTATCTTCTACAAATAAAATTTTATCATCAGTGTTTATATCGCTTTTACTGCCCGCAAGTGTTTCCAGTGTTTTTAAGTTGCCACCAATTAAAACACCCTCTGCATTACCTGTTTTATTTTTTTCGTTAGGTGTTACAGTATAAGCCATCCTTTCTCCGACCAAACATTTTTGTATTGATTCAATTGTTTCCACCTGCACGGGCTCTGCCTTGCTCCAATCGCTGGGAAAACTATTACACATTTTAGAATGAATGGAAGCGATGCCGAAATTTTTACTGAGGTGAGAATGTATGACAGTGATATCACTAAAGCCGATTATCCATTTTGGTTTTGCAATAAATTTTTTAAAATCTACATTATCAATAATGCAAACTGCTCCATAACCTCCCCTTGCACACATGATGGCTTTAATGGTTTTATCATCCAGCATTTGCTGCAAATCCTGCAAGCGTTCTTCATCGGTGCCGCCAAAGGTAAAATCTTTTTTGCCAACCGTATTGCCAATCTTTATTTCAAAACCCCATTCTTTCATTTTTAATACGGCTGGTTGTATATCTTCTAAAGTAATAAAACCAGCAGGGCAGGTAATGCCAATGGTATCGCCCTTTTTTAAATAAGGCGGGATTTTTAAACGCGCATTTGGTTCTTCAACATTTATAGGTTTTGCTACTGCACTTAGCACAGCACCAATCGGAATTACAGTAGAAAGAAAATGTTTACGGTTCATGATTCTAATTTACAGTTATTTATTAAAAAAGCGGCAATCATAAGATTTATTTAAAATTTACCCAACCCTTTTTTGCCCAATGATAGTTATATATATTACATGAACCAACTTTTACCTAAAAAGAGATTCTTGACTGCACACCCAGATAAACTGATAAACGGCTGTTTGCGAAATGATATACAATCACAGGAACAATTGTATAAGTTATGCTATCCCGATATGATTAAGGTTTGCTATCGTTATGCTGCAGACTCTGATGGTGCAGGTACCATTTATAACGATGCCATGCTGAAGGTTTTTAAAAACATCAGTAATTATAAAGATGAAGGAAAACTGATGGGCTGGATAAAAACAATTGTAGTGAATTGCTGCATAGATTTTTGTAAAAAGCAACATTCATTTGCTCCATTTCAAACAGAAAATTATATAGAAGAAAGAAGCATTAAGCCGGAAGTTTTTGATCATGTATCAGGTAAAGAAATTCAAATGCTGATTAAACAACTACCCAATGTGACAGCAACCGTATTCAACATGTACGTGTACGAAGGCTTTACGCACAAACAAATTGGTGACTTATTGGGCATAAGCGATAACACCAGTAAATGGCATGTAAGCGAAGCCAAAAAGATTTTGAAACTTAAACTTGAAAAATCATCTGAAAAAGAATTAAAAACAAATGCAGCAGGATAACAACCATATAGAAAATAGATTGAGGCAACTGGAAAATCAGCAACTGCCCGATTTGAGTGCGATGGATGCACATTGGCAGCAGATGCATCATATAATGCAACCTCAAATTGCAAAACTAAAGCCGTTAAATGGTAAAGCTTGGTTATGGGTAGCGGTTGCAGCATGCCTACTGGGGCTTATTATTTTAATGCCGAAAAATATAGATAAAGAAAATAAATTGATAAATGAAAACATAAAACCGAACACAGAAATAACAACAGAAAAGGTTGATTCTTTATCCATATTACCAAGCACTGCAACCACTAACTTATTAAATACTACTACAAAAAAGATAGTGGGGCATCTGTCTAGCTTAGCGCAGCAGGCAGCTTATCGGCAAGAAATAAAAAATGATACTGTTGCTCCTATTGTAATTGGGAAGGATTGGGCAAAAAATATTTCAAGTTTAAGTCCTGCTGAAACAAAAATGATCTTGAATAATTTAATTTCCTCTATTCAAAAAGGAAGTAACTTTTTTACAATAAGTAATTTAAAAGACACTGTTATTTTAGCTAATGAAGGTACTGCTATTTTTGTGCCAGCCCATAGTTTTGACACTAAGGATTCTATTGTATTTGAGATAAAGGAGTTTTATAAATATTCTGATATTATTGCCAACGGACTCACTACTATGTCTGATGATAAGCAGTTAGTTTCAGGGGGTATGATTTATCTTTCTGCAAAAGTAAAAGGTAAAGATGTTACAATGAATCCCCAAAAGGAGATAAGGGTTTTTATTCCTAACCTTACGGTAAAAGATTCTATGCAAATTTTTGATGGGGTGCAATATGGGAAAAATGTGGGGGGAGATACTTTGGCTACAGATTTTGCCTGGCAAAATAAAGTGAATTGGCAATTATCAAAAGTGAGGGTTGATTCACCAATTCTTAAAATGTTTATCAGGGCAATTGATCTGAAGGATGACTTGATCCGTTACACAGAATATAATGGTAAAACAAAAGCGGTATTTTTTAGGTCAACCAAATCGGTATATAGTAAAGACGAATTAAAAGTTATATTGCAAAAAAAGTATGGCGATTATTATGATAAAATACGAGTAAGGAAACTTTGGGAAAGAAATCTTCTTTTTAAAAAAGTGGATGCAACTGAAATGGAATATTATGAAGTGGCCTATAATTCCTATGGAGTTGGAGATACTGCAGAGTTACTGCCAAGTACCGTAAAATTTAATAAACTCGATCCTATTGATACAGTTTATAAAGTGGTCAATTGGAAATTTATGGGGTACAGGGATAACAAACAATTTTCCCCATCAGGCGCAATGTTAAAAATTGTTGGTGAAAAATATAGTATTGCAATTAATAAACTCGGGTGGCTCAATTGCGACAGGTTTTATGGTGATAACACTCCTAAATTGGAAGTTGCTGTTGACTTAAAAGATAGTGCATCTAATTACGTTACTTATTTAATATTTGATAAATTTAAATCAATGATGCAGGGGGTGCATACTGGGAATTATGTACGTTTTCCAAATGTTCCGGTAGGCTCGGCGGTAAAAATAATAAGTATTGGAGTAAAAGAGGGGAAAATTGTAGCTGCAATTAAGAGTGTAGGAACGTTCGATCAAACGATCAATAACCTGCAATTTGAACCTGTGTCATCTATCGAACTTAAATCTTCATTGAATAAACTCGATTTATAAGGATTTTAACTTTGGGGTCTTTTATAGCAGCGTTATATCTATAAGGCTGCTTTTTTTATTTCTTCTTGCGTAAACCGATAAATTTCACTGCATTTTGCCAATGCCTCCAATTAAGGTATTTTTGCACGCAATGAACGATCCAAAAAGATATTTAATTACAGCGGCCCTGCCTTATGCCAATGGGCTTAAGCATGTGGGCCATTTAGCCGGCTGCTATTTACCGGCAGATACTTATGTACGTTACCTGAAAGCTCAAAAAAGAGATGTGGTATTTGTTTGCGGAAGCGATGAACATGGCACAGCCATTCCCATCCAGGCTACAAAGGAAGGCACTACACCTCAAGCCATCATTGATAAATACCATACCATCATCAAGCAAAATTTTGATGATTTGAGTATTGCTTTTGATATTTATCACCGCACATCGGCACCACTTCATCACCAAACGGCACAGGAATTTTTTACCTATTTAAATGACAGGGGTGAACTTGAAATAAAGGATAGTGAACAATACTATGATGTAGAAGCGAAATCTTTTTTAGCGGATAGGTATATAAAAGGCACCTGCCCCAACTGTGGTTACCAAAATGCCTTTGGCGATCAATGCGAAAATTGCGGCACATCGCTTAGCCCAGATGAATTGATAAACCCGGTAAGCACCATAAGTGGCAATGCGCCCATAAAAAAAGCTACCAAACATTGGTACCTTCCTTTAAATAAACACGAAGATTGGTTGAGAGAATGGATACTGAAAGACCATGCGGCAGATTGGAGATCAACTGTTGTAGGTCAATGCAAAAGCTGGATAGAAGGTGGTTTACAACCAAGGGCTGTAACACGAGATTTGGATTGGGGTATAAAAGTACCTTTGCCTGATGCTGAAGGAAAGATGTTGTATGTGTGGTTTGATGCACCCATTGGCTACATCAGTGCTACCAAACAATGGGCATTAAATAATAATAAAGATTGGAAACCTTACTGGTACGAAAAAGATACCAAGCTGGTACATTTTATAGGTAAGGATAATATCGTATTTCATTGTATCATTTTTCCGGTAATGTTGAAATTGCATGGCAATATCGTACCAGATAATGTGCCCAGCAATGAGTTTTTAAATTTGGAAGGGCAAAAAATGAGCACCAGCAGAAACTGGAAACTGGAGATGCAGGATTATATTGATGATTTTGTAAACAAAGAAAATGGCGGGCCGCAATGTGTGGATATGCTACGTTATTATCTTTCACAAATTGCACCCGAAACAAAAGACAGTGAGTTTACATGGAAAGGTTTTCAGGATGCAGTGAATAGCGAACTGGTAAGTGTGTTCGGCAATTTCGTAAACAGAACCTGGGTGTTGATGCATAAATTATGCAACGGCAAAGTGCCCAAGCTGCATGAATATATTTTAGATGATACTGACAAGGCATTGATTAATGATATTAAAAATGCAAAGGGAAAAATAGAAGGATTATTAGAAGAATATAAGTTTAGAGAAGCTTTATTTGAAGTGATTGACTTAAGCAGAAAAGGCAATCAATACATGCAGAAAAAAGAACCATGGATTGTTGCAAAGAGGACAACGGATGACGGACAACCGACCACTGAAGCACAGCAGAGTATTGATAACAGTTTGCATTTGTGTTTGCAGCTATGTGCAAATCTTGCAGTGTTGGTACATCCATTTTTACCCAACACCGCAAAAAAGTTATGCTACATGATGAAGGTAGTAGATAAAATGTTGGATTGGGAAAATGCAGGAAAGCTGAAATTGTTAAGTGTGGGTTATAGCTTAAGAGAGCCCCAATTATTATTCAGAAAAATTGAAGACGAAGAAATAAAGGCACAGGTAGAAAAATTAAAAAACAATTCGAAACCAGAAATTAAAATAAGCAAAGTGGAAGAAAAGAAAGTTGAAACAACAGATACTAAATCCGAAATCTCAAATCAGAAATCCGAAATCGTCTTCGATGATTTTGCAAAGATTGATCTTAAAGTAGGAACTATTCTTTCTGCAGAAAAAGTGGAGAAGGCAGATAAATTGTTGAAACTCGAAGTTGACCTTGGTTTTGAAAAAAGAATTATCGTAAGCGGCATTGCTTTACATTTTTCCCCGGAAGAAATAGTAAACAAACAGGTAGTTGTAGTTGCCAACCTTGCACCACGTAAAATGAGAGGTATTGAAAGCAATGGTATGATACTGATGGCAGAAGATAGTGCTGGTCAATTGCATTTTGTAAAGCCCGAAGCGGTGATAAACGCCGGTGCTGGTGTTAGCTAAAAACTACACCACGTAAGGCATAGAAATATTCAGCGTACAACCATTATCGGGGTAAGTAACAATTTCAACTTTCCCGTTATATGCATCTATCCTGTTAAAGATATTTATAAAGCCTATACCGGTAGGCTTTTGTTTGTCTTTGTCAAAACCAATACCATCGTCACTTATTACAAGGCTGCATTGGTTATTTTTTTCTGATAAAGAAATAGATGCAGACGAAGCCCTTGAATACTTGATAATATTATTGCTTTGTTCCTGGATAATCCTGAATATTACCAGTTGCTGTTCCTTGGTTAATTTATCAATTACATTTTGTTCAATATTGGTAGTAACATCAATATCGTTGAACTGCCTCATGTTGCGGCACACATCTACTATACTTTGCTCAAGACCTACAGATCTTACAATAGAAGTATTCAATCTTTTAGATAAACTCCTTATTTCTTCCACAGCAGTTAATAAATATTCCGATGCTTTGTCGAGTAATTCATTTTGGTCTTCGCTGTTTTTTGCAGCCCCAATATGCAAACGGGCACTCATTAAAAGCTGGTTCACATTATCATGCAATTCTGCACTGATCATACCGCGTTCTTTTTCCTGCGCTTCAATGGTAGCCTGGTTTATTAGTTTTTGTTTTTTTACCTGTTCATTCAATAATTGTGCTTCTAATTTTTTTCGCTCTGTAATATCTTGTATGGCCCCAATTAAACGGGTTGCTTTATTATCTTCATAAATAGTAAATCCTTTATCGGAGATGGTTCTGTAAGAGCCATCCGCATACATAAAACGATATTCATCGGCCCAGGTTTTTCCACCTGATGCCAGTACGTCATCAATATTCTTCTTTACTCTTTGTTTATCTTCCGGATGTATTTTATCAAACCACCAGTTTAAATTATCATCTACTTGTTCTTTGGTATAACCCGAAATTTTATAAAAAGCTTCGCTCCTGTAAATTTCATTGGTGTCTAAATCAAGATCCCAAACTGCTTCTGAAGTAGCATTAATAGCATAAGTAAAACGGTCATGTATTTTCTTTACCTGCTCTTCGGTATTTTTTCTATCTGTAATGTCAATAGCTTGTCCACCTATGTACCTTTTGTTATCAGGGGTTTTAAAAATAAAAGCATTTGATACAAAATGAATGGTGTTACCATCAGGTGTTACTAACGAATGTTCCGAAATAACCGACCTGTTTTCTTTAAAGGCTAATTTATTCCGTGCTATTAATTTATTGGCTAATTTTTCTGAAAGTACTTCAGATAAATGTTTGCCTGCCGGGTCACCTACAAAACCAGTAGAATCGGTATAAGCTTTATTGGCAAAAACTATATAATTGTCTTCGTCATATATCCAGCAACCAGTTTGGGTGTTGTCCATAAAAAGCCTGAAGAAGGCTTCTGTAGTTTGGGCTACGGGTAACTGGTAGTCGTTGCTTCCATCGCCAATAAGTTTACTGTTGATAACTATGGTGGTGTTGTTTAGTAAAACTACGTTGCAAAATAAGTTACGTTCTTGCCCATCAGCATTGGTGTAAATAACTTCTCCATTCCAGCTTCCTGTTTTAAATAATGTAGTTACAATCTTATTTCGAGAGCTATTTTTGAATTGTAATGCCAGCGCATCACTTATAGTTGTAGCAGCAATTTGAGCTGCAGTTAAACCAAAAAAAGAGGCAGCAGCTGTATTAAAACCTGTTATGCAGAATTGAGCATCGGTTACAATAACATTATCCAGTTCCGGTTGTATTGTTATATCAGCTACTTCTGTGGCTTTATAACTTACACTAAGGTAGGCTTCAGTTTCAGTCTGTTTGGTCACAATTGGTTTCATGTATATTGGAGGTTCAATGGTACAACTTATACTAAAATTTGATTTTTATCAATTTGTATTTATTGTGTCCCGGTTAATAAAACGTAGTTTTTCTATTTTTAGTATGTTAATTATACGGTCTTTTACGTTTTTTCCCCCTTAAAACTTATCTTCGAGTAGAATTAGTTGTTTAACTAACTAATTTTGAGCAACAGCCTTAATTTTGTAAATGCCATAATCAATTGTATATAAAGGGAATTACCCTGACAACTGTTGCAATACAGAATGGTTAAGGGGAGTTCAAAGGGACGGGATTGATCGTGTTTATGCAAGAAGTGAGCCACAATAAAAATGATATCAAACAAAATAGTTATAGAAGTATTTTCTGACCCCAATTATTATTTATATGAAAAGAATTATTAAAAAAGTGGCCGTTTTAGGCAGTGGAGTAATGGGCAGCCGAATTGCCTGCCATTTTGCAGGCGTGGGTTTACAGGTATTATTATTAGACATTCAACCCAAAGATTTACCCGCTGATGCAAAAGCTGCCGAAAAAAATAAAATTGTAAATGACGCTTTAGCTGCGGCAATTAAAAGCAACCCTTCTCCTTTATATACAAAAGATGCTGCAAAAAGGATAAAGACGGGCAACTTTACAGATAACATGAAAGATATTGCCACCTGCGATTGGGTAATAGAAGTGGTAGTAGAAAGATTAGATATTAAACAAAACGTTTTTACTGAAGTAGAAAAATACCGTAAGCCTGGTACTTTAATTACTTCCAACACGTCGGGTATTCCCATTCACCTAATGGCCGAAGGAAGAAGTGAAGATTTTAAAAAGCATTTTTGCGGAACGCATTTTTTTAATCCCCCAAGATATTTAAGGTTGCTGGAAATTATACCAACTCCATTTACTGATATCGAAGTAGTTGATTTTTTAATGAATTATGGCGATTTGTATTTAGGCAAAACAACAGTGTTATGTAAAGATACACCAGCGTTTATTGCAAATCGTGTAGGCGTCTTTGGTATGATGGCTATTATGAATGCTATGGAAAAACTGCAATTGAATGTAGATGAAATTGACGCATTAACAGGACCGATTATCGGCCGCCCCAAATCAGCCACTTTTAGAACGGCTGATGTGGTAGGTATTGATACCTTGGTAAAAGTGGCTAAAGGAGTTGCAGAAAATTGCCCTAATGACGAAGCTAAAGAAATATTCAATATTCCATTCTGGTTAAATAAGATGGTAGAAAATAATTGGCTGGGCGATAAAACCGGTCAGGGTTTTTTTAAAAAGACGAAGAGTGCAAGTGGAGAAAAAGAAATTCTCACTTTGAATTTGCAGACATTGGAATATGGCGCAAGACAAAAACCCAAGTTTGCTACCCTGGAAACAGCCAAACCAATTGAGGATTTAAAATCGAGAATAAAAGCATTATGTGCCGGAACGGATAAAGCTGGTGATTTTTACCGCCAGTTTCATTACAATTTATTTTCGTACATCAGCCACCGCATACCAGAAATAAGCGATGAATTATACAGGGTGGATGATGGCATGATGGCGGGTTTTGGTTGGGAGATTGGTGCTTTTGAAAGTTGGGATGTACTGGGTGTTGCAAAAACAGTTGGCGCAATGAAAGCAGCAGGTTATAAAGTAGCTGCATGGGTTGATGAAATGCTTGCAAGCGGCGCCACATCTTTTTATAAAGTAGAAAATGGCAACCGTTTATATTATGACGTGGCTACTAAAATCTATAAAGCTTTGCCAGGCGGCGATGCATTTATAGTGATGAAAAATTTCGACAATCAAACCATTTGGAAAAACAGCGCCTGCCGCGCTTACCATTTGGGTAATGATGTTTTAGGGTTGGAATGGTACACTAAAATGGGCAGCATTGGCGGCGAAGTGTTGGAAGGCATACAAAAATCCATTGCTCTTGCAGAAGAAAAATATAAAGGATTGGTGATAGGAAACGATGGCCCCAACTTTAGTGCAGGCGCCAACGTTGGTATGATATTTATGCTGGCTATTGAACAGGATTATGATGAAATTGATATGGCTATTCGCATGTTTCAAAACACCATGATGAGGGTGCGTTATTCTGGTATTCCTGTAGTGGTTGCACCACACGGGCTTGCTTTGGGCGGTGCCTGCGAAATGAGCTTGCATGCAGATAAAGTTATTCCTGCCGCAGAAACTTATACCGGTTTGGTAGAAGTGGGCATTGGCCTTATCCCCGGCGGTGGCGGCACCAAAGAATTTGTATTGCGTGCTGCCGATGAAATGCATAGTGGCGAAGTAGATACATTAACCCTGCAAAACCGTTTTTTAACTATTGCAACAGCAAAAGTGGGCACTTCTGCCTATGAAGCTTTTGATTTAGGAATTTATAGAACCGGGAGGGATATTGTTAGCGTAAATACAGGCAGACGTATTGCTGAGGCAAAACAGGCGGTTATTGAATTGTATGATGATGGTTATGTAATGCCTGTACAACGCACCGATATCAAGGTTTTGGGCCGAAGTGTTTTGGGTGCCATGCATGCAGGTATAAACGGCATGTGGCGTGGTAACTATGCTACTGACCACGACGTAACGGTTGCAAAAAAATTGGCCTATGTAATGTGTGGTGGCGATTTGAGTGAGCAACAATTGGTAAGTGAACAATACCTATTAGACCTTGAAAGAGAAGCGTTCCTGAGTTTAACGGGCGAAAAGAAAACTTTAGAAAGGATACAAAGCATCTTAAAGAGTGGTAAGGCTTTACGGAATTAATTGGTTTGACATATTACTGTTAAAATAGTATCAGACAGTAACATTTTTTGCTGAATCCCGTTAAAGAAAGGGCAGGAGCATCATACATGGTAAGGCGATAGTTGAATGCCCAAAAATTAATGTTTATATTTGCGCAAATTAAAACCCATGGTGTCTAAAATATCTGAGGGTATTAAAATAAGTGTAGAAACATATTATCAACCGGATTATAGTAACCCGGTAAATAATGAATTTATGTTTGCCTATAAAATTACTATCGAAAACAATAATGTTTTTGCAGTAAAATTATTAAGCCGCCACTGGTATATTCATGATAGCAATGGCAGCTTGAGGGAAGTGGAAGGCGAAGGTGTAGTAGGTGTACAACCGCAGATAAATCCGGGGCAGTCTTATCAATACATAAGTGGTTGTAATTTACGGACAGAAATAGGAAAAATGCATGGTACATATTTAATGGAAAATATTACCAATAAAAAGACCTTTACTGTAGTGATACCAGCTTTTCAAATGAGCACCCCTTTTAAATTGAACTAGGCTTTGTTTATTGATTTTTAAATGTATCTTTAACTTGAGGCATGAAATAGAATATCCAATTAAATAAATAGTTATTTTCTTCTTTTATAAACCAGCACAAAAATCCTAATAGTTTTAAAAATTTGCTATGCCAAAAATTACTTTTTCAAATCGCAACAACGAATTCTATCAAAGTCTTAAAACAGCTGTAGATGAATACTTTGAAAAAAATCAAGTTAAAAAAACCGGCGATTGGCGATTGTACAGTAAAACAATTATTTTAGTTGGCGCTGCTATTACAGGTTATTGTTTTTTAATGTTCACTACTTTATCTGCATTACCAGCTTTATTAATTGCAGCTGGCTTGGGTTATATATTTGCCTGTATTGGTTTTAGTGTAATGCATGATGCCAACCATGGTAGTTATTCTACCAAACCCTGGATAAATGATATGCTTGGCCTTAGTGCCAATGCGTTGGGTGCAAGTTCTTTTTTCTGGAAACAAAAACACAATATCATTCACCATACTTATACCAATGTAGATGGTATTGATGATGATATTGCAAAGAGCCCCATCATTCGTCAATGTGAATCGCAAAAATGGGTGCCTGCACATAAAGTGCAACATTTATATTTAGTGCCTATCTACGCATTGTCTTCTATTTTCTGGTTGTTTTTTATGGATTTTACAAAATACTTTACCCGTAAAATTTATACTACCGAAGCATGGAAAATGAATGCAAAAAACAAAGCTATTTTTTGGTTGACTAAAGCTGGTTATTTTACTTTTTACATGATTCTTCCAATCATGAAATTCGGTTTTTTACCCTGGTTAGGCGGCTTTTTATTATTGCATGCAGTTATGGGGCTTACCCTTTCCATCGTATTTCAATTGGCACATGTGGTAGAAAATACAGAGTTTGAAACTGTTGCTTTAGACGAAACAAAACATATTGAAACTGCATGGGCCATTCACGAGCTAAAGACCACATCAAATTTTGCAATGGGTAATAAAGTAATTTCGTGGTTTGTTGGTGGATTGAATTATCAAATTGAGCATCACCTTTTTCCTAAAGTGAGCCATGTACATTACCCTGCTATAAGCAAGATTGTACAAGAAAAATGTGCGGAATACAATGTGCCCTACAATCAATATCGTACAATGTCAGAAGCAGTTGCTTCGCATTTTAGGATAATGAAATATTTGGGTAAAAAACCTGCAGTTATGGAGCAGCAGATTGCAGCCTAGGAGTGCAAGGTGAATAAGGTTGAAAGAGTAAATAAAGTAATGAGCTAATAACAGATTTTTTATAAATACAGATGCCGATGTATTAACATCGGCATCTGTATTTTCGCTATTTTACTTTTTATACCTTTTTACTTTTACACTCCACCCCTACGGCTTATATTTCGCTTCCTGCAAAATGGTATCATTATCAGTTGTCATTAATTTTTGCAAGTTAACGCCATCGTTTTTACTCATATATTTTTTTACAATTTGCCAACCAGCAAAAGCGCCAATATTTCCTGGTGATTCATCGCCCAGTTCCTGTGTTTTAGGCGCTTCGCCGATGTAATTTTTTATGATGTTGTCATCGATGGTTTGCAATAAATTATTTTGTACAAACATGTCCCATATCTTTTGCTCGTTGGCATAGCAATCTTTTAATTGCACTGCGGTATAACCAATCAATTGGCTTTCTTCGGTGTGTGGCAATACTTTGCTTAATACGTACAATCGTTTTCCTTTTTCAATCATTTGTTGCACCAGGGTTTTGTCTTCCAGTTTTTCCGGATAAATATCATCTACAATATTTTTTAAAGCATTAGTGGCAATGGTATTGGGTTCAAAGCGCCGGCTCATATATTCCGGATAGGTTTGTTGCACCAACTCGGATTTATACAAAGAATAATTTTTTCCTAAATGAAGATGAAGGCCAACAATCAATGCATCATCCGATACAATATCGCCATAACCATCAACTGGCCCTATGTATGTAATTATTTTTGAAGGAATTTTATAAGCTGGAAAATAATGTTTTACAAACTGCAATCCCTGTTTTATTTCATTTTCATACGGCGTAAAATCTTTAAATAATTGCTGGCTGGTATCATACAAGGTTCTATAACTGGTAACAAATCCTTTTACATACGATGCTATACTATCATTGCTCCATTTTGGGTCTGTACCTAAAATGGTTGTTAAATAATTTTCACCAAACCCAGGATCTTTTGCTATCAATTGGTATAAATTGGCAGTAAAATGGTTCGTGTCTAATATAAACAGGTCTTTTTCAAAACGCTGGGTGGTTAATGGTACTTTGATCATGGATACATCAGGTATCTTATCTCCATTATTACAAGAAAAAAAAACGACGCTTATAATAACCAAACCAAATAATAATCGCATTGTTGAATAATTTAACTTTACAAAGAAAAAGATTAATTTCTAAACATAAAGATAAACTACGTTTAAAGGAGGAATTAGTATAATGAAAATATTTATAGCCCAACAAAACTATCATATAGGCAATTTTGAAAGCAATACCGAGAAAATCATTTGTGCTATTAAAGAAGCCAAAAAGCAGGGCGGTGATATCATCTTATTCAGTGAGTTAAGCGTATGCGGTTATGCCCCTAAAGATTTTTTGGAGTTTGATGATTTCATTAATAAATGCTACAAAGCCATTGATCAAATAAAAGAACACGCCGATACCATTGCTGTATTGGTTGGCGCACCAGATAGAAATATGGTGAGAGAAGGAAAGGATTTGTTCAACGCCGCTTATTTTTTATTTGAAAAAGAAATAAAAGCAGTTACCCATAAAACCTGTCTGCCCAATTACGATGTATTTGATGAGTACCGTTATTTTGAACCATCATACAATTGGAATGTAATTGAATTTAAAGGCAAACGTCTGGCTGTAACCATTTGTGAAGATATCTGGAACCTGGGTGATAACCCCATGTACCGCATTTGCCCAATGGATGAATTGATGAAACAACAACCTGACGTGATGTTGAATTTATCTGCGTCGCCGTTCGATTATACGCATGATGAAGATAGAAAAGCAACCATTAAGGCAAACGTTACAAAATACAAACTGCCTTTATTTTATTGCAACGCAGTAGGCAGCCAAACAGAAGTGGTGTTTGATGGTACTTCTTATGTGTTTGATAAAGATGCCAATTTGTGTGGCAAGCTGCCTTCGTTTCAATCTTCTTTGCAATCATTTATTTTAAATGATGATGGCACTATTGACGCACCAATAATAGAACCGGCCAGCCGTGTTCCCGATAAAGAATTGAACCCGATTACACTTGAAGAAAATTTAAATATTGAACAAGTGCACGATGCCATTGTAATGGCCATCAAAGATTATTTTAACAAGATGGGTTTTACTAAAGCTATTTTGGGCAGCAGCGGCGGCATTGATAGCGCTGTAACATTGGCACTGGCTTGCGAGGCATTGGGCGCAGCAAATGTGAGAGGAATTTTAATGCCTTCCGAATATTCAACAGGGCATAGTGTAAGCGATGCCGAATGCTTGAGTAAAAGCTTGGAAAATCCTTACAACACCATCCCAATAAAAAATATTTACGATAGTTTTTTAACCGAGCTAAAACCAATTTTTAAAGATTTGCCTTTTAGCATTGCAGAAGAAAATATACAAAGCCGAACAAGAGGAAATTTATTGATGGCCATTGCCAATAAGTTTGGATACATCTTATTAAATACATCTAACAAAAGTGAGTTGGCAACTGGTTACGGTACTTTGTATGGCGATATGGCTGGCGGCCTGGGCGTATTGGGCGATTGTTATAAAATGCAGGTGTATGCTTTGGCAAAATACATCAACCGTAATAAAGAAATTATTCCCAATAATATTATTACAAAAGCACCCAGTGCAGAGCTAAGGCCAGGACAAAAAGATTCCGATTCATTACCCGATTATAGTATTCTTGATAAAATATTATTTCAATACATTGAAAGAAGGCAAGGCCCCAATGAAATTAAAGCACAAGGATTTGACGCAGCTTTGGTAGATCGTGTTTTGAAAATGGTAAACATCAATGAATACAAACGCAACCAGTTTTGTCCCATCATCAGGATATCACCAAAGGCGTTTGGAGTGGGGCGCAGGGTGCCGATTGTGGGGAAGTACTTGAGTTAGATAGCGCTGATTTTTCAAATAGGAGAGTAATGGGTAATCTTTTGTATTCTTCAATCAACTTTCCTTCCGAACGAGCAGGTTTCCACTTAGTCAGTTTTAATATCCTGATTATTTCTTCATCACAATCATAGTCTAAACATTGGTCAAATTTAAACCGGCAAGCTTTACCATGTTTGTCAATAACAAATGTCATAATACCTGATTTGCTGAATGAACTGTCAGGTACGGCATCCGGCTGATTAAAATTGGTTACAATAAATTTTTTTAAAGAATCATTTCCGCCAGAAAATTCTGCAGATATAGGAAAAATGCAATGAAAAAATGGTGTATCCTCTTTTTGAGAATATACAGAAAAATGAATTAGTATAAAAACAGAAAGTGCAAAATATCTCATAACGCTATTGAGATGCCTGCAATATCTTTTTCCATATTATATTTTCTCTACCACCACCGCCGTTCCATAAGCCAATACTTCAGTAACGCCGTTCATTACTTCATTGGCATCATAACGCATATTAATAATAGCATTGGCGCCTCGTTCGCCTGCATGTTGTATCATCAATTGAAAAGCCTCTTCTCTTGTCTTTTCGCAAAGTTCTACATAGATGGAAATTTTGCCGCCAAATAATGTTTGAAATCCACCGGCCATGTTGCCCAAAATACTTCGGCTGCGAACGGTAATGCCCCTTATTATACCGAGGTGTTTGGTGATTCGGTATCCTTCCAGTTGATTGGATGCGGTGATTAATTGTTGATCTACCATAAATTTTTTTTTAAAGATAATAGGATTTTAACAGATTTTTGTCCCGTTCATCAAGATGGCAATATTTTTGTTTATTTACTATTCGTAATTTGCGCTTTCGTGGAATTTTGCCTATAATAGTGAATGAGAATTGATTATGGAGTAGATTGCGAAAGAATGGTTTGGAGATAACATAAGAAAAGCTCAATAGAGATATACTGTAAAAGAGTGCGACGCCAATGAAATTCATTTGAGAAATCTGGCTCGGCTCAAAAAAAATAAGATATGCTACAAACAGCCGAAGACATCCGTTTGCTGAACGAAAAAATTAATCATGCAGCCGGGTTTGTTACAAGAATCAACGATGAATTAAGTAAAGTAATTGTAGGCCAGCACGGCATGATAGAACGCCTGCTGATTGGCCTGTTAAGCAATGGCCATGTGCTGCTGGAAGGTGTACCGGGCCTTGCAAAAACCCTGGCCATAAAATCGCTGGCGCAAACAGTGCAGGCCAATTTTAGCCGCATACAATTTACACCCGATTTGCTGCCAGCCGATGTGGTGGGCACAATGATATACAACCAATCCAAAAATGAATTTATGGTTCGCAAAGGGCCTATCTTTTCCAATTTTATTTTAGCTGATGAAATTAACAGGGCACCTGCAAAAGTGCAAAGTGCGTTGCTGGAAGCGATGCAGGAACGCCAGGTAACCATTGGCGATACGAGTTATAAATTGCCTGAGCCATTTTTAGTATTGGCTACCCAAAACCCTATTGAGCAGGAAGGCACGTACCCGTTACCGGAAGCGCAGGTGGACAGGTTTATGTTGAAAGTGATTATTGATTATCCATCAAAAGTGGAAGAACAAATGATTGTTCGTCAAAATACATTGGGCTTAAGTTTTCAAACAATAAATGCAGTTGCTTCTACCAGTGAAATTTTAACGGCTAAGGAATTGGTAAGACAAGTATATTTAGATGAAAAAGTAGAAAATTATTTATTGGATATTGTTTTTGCAACACGCTATCCTGAAAAATATAATTTGCCTAAATTAAAACCATTGATTGGTTTTGGCGGCAGTCCAAGGGCAAGTATTAATTTGGCGTTGGCTGCAAAAGCTTATGCATTTTTAAATAAACGTGGCTATGTAATTCCCGAAGATGTGAGAAGTATTTGCAAAGATGTGTTGCGCCACAGAATTGGGTTGACTTATGAAGCAGAAGCAGAGAATGTAGATGTTGAGCAAATCATCAATGAAATACTTAGGGTTGTAAATGTCCCATAATGTTAACGACTGAGGAAATACAAAAAAAGGTTCGTGAGCTTGAGATTAAGAGCAAGAAAATCACTACGCATTTATTTACGGGTGAGTATCATTCTGCTTTTAAAGGAAAGGGTATGAGCTTTAGAGAAGTAAGAGAGTATTATGCCGGCGATGATGTTCGGTTTATTGATTGGAATGTAAGTGCAAGATTTAATACACCATTCACCAAAGTATTTGAAGAAGAAAGAGAGCTGACGGTAATGTTGTTGATTGATACGAGTGCCAGTAATTTATTTGGAACCATTGCAAGACAAAAAAAAGATTTGATTGTAGAAATGGCTGCGGTATTAACTTTTAGTGCTGTCAGCAACAATGATAAAGTAGGCGTTATATTTTTTAGTGATAAGATTGAAAAATATATTCCGCCTAAGAAAGGAAGACAGCATGCTTTATATATTGTAAGGCAACTGCTAACTGTAGAACCAAAGACAAGGGTAACAAATATTGATGCAGCAATAAAATATTTCACTACTTCTGTAAAGCAAAGAAGCATTTCATTTATACTCAGTGATTTTTTAGATACCGGGTACGATGATGATTTAAAAGTGATTGGCAGCAAACACGATGTGATAGGAATACGGGTGTATGATAAAATGGATATGCAATTGCCCGATGCAGGATTGATACAAGTGCAGGATGCAGAGAGTGGCAAAAACAAATGGATAGACAGCAGCAATGCATTGGTACGCTATAATTACCAGCAGCATTTTATGCAGCAAAGCGAATTGAGCAAAACTTATTTTAGAAAAGCAGGCGCTGAATTATTGCACGTACGTACCGATGATGATTATGTAAAAATATTGCAGCAGTTTTTTATTAAGAGAAACTAAAGCAGTAATGAATAATGAGTAATTAATAATGAATAATAGAAAGACAAACCGAAATATAGTAGTTGTAGCAATATTGATTTGTTTTTCTTTTTGTACGCAAATTAGTTTTGGGCAAACAGTAAAAACAATTATTGATAAAAATGATATTTTAATTGGCGAACCAATAAAAGTAAAAGTAACTGCAAATTTTTCTGCTGGTAACAATACAATAGATTGGCTTTCTATTCCTGATTCGATTGCGCATTTTGAAATTGTTGACAGAAGTAAAATTGATACTGTAACTAATGCTGATAACTCTAGGCAATTAGAACAAACTATAACTTTCACGAGTTTCGATTCTGGCAGGTGGACGTTACCATCCTTTCCTGTAAAATTTGATGCTGGCGCCAATCAAAATATTCCTGCATTACAAACAGATTCTTTTAGGATAAATGTAGATTATGCCAAGCCCGATAGCAGCAATGAACTGCGTGATATAAAACCCATAATAGAAGTTGCCGTTAAAGGTTATTTCTGGTATTATATTGCTGGAGCAGCTTTGTTATTGATTATTATTGGACTTATACTTTGGCATTACCTTAAAACCAGGAAGAAAACAGTTGCGCCTGCACTGGGTAATTCCAAACTTTCTCCTTATGACGAAGCCATGCAAAATTTGGATAAGCTTAAACAGTTGAACCTGAATAATGCAGAAGATGTAAAAGTATATCATGCAGGGCTTTCCAGAGCTTTTAAATGGTATATCAGCCGCAAACAAAGGGTTAGCATAATGAATAAAACCTCCGGCGACATATTAGTGCATTTAACCAATAATAATTTATCTAAAGAAAATATTACTACCGCTGCAACAGCCTTACGAATAGGCGATGCCGTTAAATTTGCAAAATATTTGCCACCAGTTTACGAAAGCGAACAATGTCTTACTGGAATAAAAGAAATGATAAATTATATAAACACCAATAAACCAGTTAACCAATAAACAAATTAACCACTTGCTATTTAATTATTTCAACGATATTACTTTTGGCCAGCCCTGGTTTTTTGCGCTGTTTGCACTGTTGCCTTTGCTGATTATTTGGTATGCTTTCAAAAATAATAAACAGCAAGGCGCTATTACTATTTCTGATACCAGTGCCAAAGGTTTATCCTCCTGGAAAAACACTTTTCGCCATTTGCCGTTTGTATTGCGGATATTGGCTTTAAGCTTTATAATAGTTGCATTGGCAAAACCACAAACAAGATATGAACTACAACAAACAGAAGGCGAAGGCGTAGATATAGTTTTGTGCATTGATGTAAGCGGTAGTATGACGGCGCAGGATTTTCAACCCAACAGGTTGGAAGCAGCAAAAAATGTTGCAGAAGATTTTGTTAACCGCAGGCCAACAGATAGAATTGGTGTGGTAATTTTTGCAGGAGAAAGTTTTACGCAATGCCCGATAACAACAGATCATAGAGTAGTATTATCTGCAATTGATAATATACATAATGGGCTATTGGAAGATGGTACCGCTATTGGCAGCGGCCTTGGCACAAGCGTTGACAGGTTAAGGACAAGCACTACAAAAAGCAAAGTAATTATTTTATTAACTGATGGCGAAAATAATGGCGGCTTGATAGACCCTAAAACCGCTAAAGAAATTGCTAAAACATTTTCTATTAAAGTGTACACGATTGGTGTTGGTACCGAAGGTTATGCACCGCAACCGGTAAACACACCATTGGGTGTGCAAATGCAAAATCAAAAAGTTAGCATTGATGAAAAACTGCTGAATGAGATTGCAACAGAAACCGGTGGTAAATATTTTAGAGCAAGGGATAATGATGGCCTTACCAGAATTTACAACGAGATTGATAAATTAGAAAAAACCAAAGTTGAAATTTCTTCTCTAACGCGCTATACAGAAAAATTCTTTCCTTTTGTAATGGCAGCATTAGGGCTGCTAATTTTAGAAGTATTGCTGCGCTTTACAGTGTTTAAAAAATTCCCTTAACCAGAGTCGGGACGCTCCAGCGGCCAGAATCCTTTGTAGTAACTCTCCTGATTCGTGTAATTAGTTTAATTCATTTTAATTAGTGAAATTTGCCCGTAATGAAAGCAACCGTTTATAAATCTACCGGCAATTGGTACGTTGTAAAAGACGAAACCGGCAAACAATTCAATGCACGCTTGCTGGGCAAATTTAAAATTGATGGATTAACCAGCACCAATCCCATTGCCGTAGGCGATATTGTAGAAATTGAAATGGAGAATGAATTGGAAAGCGGCGTTACCATCACTAAAATTTACGATAGAAAAAATTACATCACCCGGACATCACCAGCCAATAAACACCAGCATCATATCATTTCTTCCAACTTAGACCAATCACTTTTATTCGCCACCATTAAAGACCCTAAAACATCACAAGGTTTTATCGACAGGTTTTTAATTTCTTCCGAATCATTTCACATTCCAACAATCCTTGTTTTTAATAAAGCAGATTTATATAAAAAAAAGGAAGAAGAAAAATTTGCAATGGTAAAAGATATTTATGAATCCATTGGTTACACCGTTAAAAAGATAAGTGTAGAGACAAATAAAGGTGTTGATGAAGTCGAAGATTTATTGAAAGATAAAGTGACTTTACTAAGCGGACATAGCGGCGTTGGCAAATCATCTTTTTTAAATAAAATTTTTCCAGAGATGAAACTAAAAACGCAGGATGTAAGCGGCTGGAGCGGAAAAGGGATGCACACCACCACTTTTGCCGAAATGTTTGATGTGCCTTTTGGAGGAAAAATTATTGACACACCCGGTATAAGAGAATTGGGTTTGGTTGATATTCCAAAGCAAGAGTTGTCGCATTACTTTCCGGAAATGCGGGCTTTAATAAACGATTGCCAGTTTAATAACTGTATGCACATCAACGAACCTAACTGCGCCGTAAAAGAAGCCGTTGCCGGAAATAAAATTTCGATGGACAGGTATGTTAGTTACTGCAATATTTTAGAAAGTATTGAGGAGAGATTTTAGATTTTGGGTTGCCGATTGTAGATTTGAAACACAACATCACATTTAAAATATAAATATGAAAAAAGCGGTAGTTATTGTTTTAGCCTTAGTGTGTTTGACTTTTTTTGCCAACGCTCAATCAGCTACCGACTTAATTACCACAATGCGAATTGGCATTTTTAAAATAAAAGCCACAAAGGCTGATGTTGAAAAAATAATTGGAAAAAAACTGGAGAACAAGAGCAAAGAGTACACGGACTCTATTGATATCAATTACAATGGCACCAACTACACATTGGTATTTAGCCCGGAGTATAATGAAGATGGAAAAAAGCCTGTTGTATATAGTTTGTATTCGGTATCGGCTGCCAATACTCCACTTAAAACAAAAAGCCTTATCGGTATAGGCAGCACTAAAGCCGAAATTTTGCAAGCGTACGATAAGTTCGATCTTACTATTAATAATGATTATGCCTATAAGGAAAAAGGCAATACCAAAGATAAAATTCAATTTATCAGCTTGCCGGATTACGACAGTGGTACACGAATAACTTTTACAACCGAAAATCGGGTGGTAAAAAAAATAGAAGTGTCAATTGACGAAGGCGGTGACTAATTAACAATTTTAGATTGCTGATTTAAGATTTAAAAAATAGAAGAGCATTAACGCACTGCAGTACAAATCCGGAATCGTAAATCTAAAATCCTTTTAGTATGCCATTCTTTCCAAGTAATTCGCAACTTCCATTACAGCATTACTATCTTTTCTTACACTTTTTAAATGTTGTGGTAAAATACTCACGCCATTAAAAATGCTGTAATGCAAGGTCAAAAAATTGTCTTTGTACTGAAAGTCCCAATCTAATGATTCAGCATCATCAATTTGGTTTAAAAATTTTACTTGTAAGTCGTCTGCCAGGGCACTGGCAATAGCGTAGAATTTAGAAATGCCGCAGTTGTCATCGATAACTGCTTCGGTGGCGCCGTGCATTGTTTTCAATTGGTAACACATAGATATTAGGATTTAAGGTTCATTTTTTTACAGCTTCAAGAATCAAGTACAAAGCTTCAAGTGTCGAGATTCAGAGAACAAGCATAATATTTGTTACAGCTTGCTTCTCCCTTGTGGCTTTTCCCTTTACAGCTTTCTCTTAATCTCCAACGGATTTTCTTCCACCACGGTATTTTGCTTTCTTCACTTTTTCACCAGCTAATATTTTTTCTGCACCTACATTTCTGCCATCACTGGGGCAACCGTATTTTGTTTTTTTATGAAACAGGTTACCAATAAAGCAACCGCTCAATAAAAATGATGCAAGAAATAATGCTATAGTTAGTTTTTTCATTTCTTAAAGATATATTTTTCTCCGATAAAAAACCTCATCCCAACCCTTCTCCCCAGGAGAAGGAACTCAAATGGGCAGTTTACCAACGCAACCAATCTCCGCAAATATCTTCTCCATTTACCTGTTCTAAAGAAGAGAGGATAAATGAAGTGATTTTCCGCTTCAATCAGGTCCGCCTTCAGGTGGCGGAGGGGTTTTAAACCACCCGCTATACATCAAATAATTATTTGCAATTCGGTCAATCTCGCCGCTAATCTTTTCCTGGCTGATATCTTTCACTTTTTTTGCAGGTACACCAGCGTAAATACTGCCTGGTTCCACTATGGTATTTTCAAGAACTACAGCGCCGGCAGCTATGATACTGTTGCTGCCAATGTGGGCATTATCCATCACAATTGCACCCATACCTATCAGCACATTATCAGCTATAACGCAGCCATGCACAATAGAATTGTGTCCGATGCTAACATTATTTCCGATTGTAGTACCTGTTTTAAGGTAAGTACAGTGAATTACAGCGCCATCCTGCACATTTACCTTGTTGCCCATGCGTATAAAATTTACATCGCCACGAAGCACCGCATTAAACCAAATACTGCAATCATCACCCATCACCACATCGCCAACAATAGTGGCATTGGGTGCTATAAAACAATTGTTGCCCATCAGGGGCAGTACACCTTTTACAGGAAGAATTACTGGCATAGTTTGTTTTTTATTTGCCTTCGGCAATTATTAAATATTTTGAACCGAACGATATTGCTCTGTTCATCTTCAATGGCGTGGCACTCTTGTACAGCATATCTTTATAGAACTTTAATCGAAGCAAAGATATAAGGGTAGAAGAATACAATTTACAAATCAAAAAAGATATTTCACATGACACTTTTTGTTCCATAGGGACATTTTGTGGGTAGAACATAGTTAGAAATTTAAGTTCGTTCCCAAGGAAGGTCTTGTGCAAAGGACCAAAGATTCCTATGGAACAAAAAGCATTATTGCATTTTTTGAGTTATCCACAAGATGCTCCGCTGGAACATAAATGCACACAATGATATTTCATTTTAAAACATCCTTTTGCTTTACGAACTTTACCACATGAATAATCGCCAACTTTTTTTAAATCACCTCGGACAAACTTCCGAAGCTCCCCTCGCTTTGGAAATTGTAAAAGCAGAAGGCTGCAAATTATATGATGTAGAAGGAAAAGAATACATTGATTTGATTGGCGGCATCAGCGTTTGCAATGTGGGGCATCGCCATCCAAAGGTTATTGAAGCCATAAAAAAACAACTGGATGAATACCTGCACATCATGGTGTACGGCGAATTGGTGCAAAGCCCGCAAGTAAAGTACGCCACCATGCTCAGCGAAAATTTACCGCCTTCACTCAACTCGGTTTTTTTTACCGCAAGCGGCAGCGAAGCAACCGAAGGTGCTATGAAATTAGCCAAACGCTTCAGCAGCAGAACTCAAATCATTTCTTTTAAAAATAGTTATCACGGCAGCACACAAGGTGCATTAAGCATAATGGGAGATGAATATTGGCGCAATGCCTTTCGCCCTTTATTGCCCGATACTATGCATTTGAATTACAACTCCTTTGGAGATTTAGAAAACATTACGGGAAAAACTGCTTGCGTAATTGCAGAAACTGTACAGGCAGAAGCTGGCGTTATCTTGCCAAAAAATAACTGGCTGCAAGCCTTGCGAAAAAAATGTACCGAGACAGGAACGCTGTTGGTTTTAGATGAAATACAATGTGGCTTTGGGCGCAACGGCTCTTTATGGGCATTTCAGCAATTTGAAGTTGTGCCCGATATTTTATTATTAGGAAAAGCCTTAGGCGGCGGAATGCCACTGGGCGCTTTTATTGCCGATAAAAAAATAATGGATTCATTGTCGCACAATCCTGTGTTGGGGCATATCAATACTTTTGGCGGTCATCCTCTTTGTTGCGCCGCAGGCTTGGCAGCATTTAAAGCGTTGCTGCAAGAAAAATTAATTGATGCAGTAAAAACAAAAGGCGATTTATTTGTTTCATTATTACAGCATCAAAAAATAAATGCGGTACGCAATTGTGGATTAATGATTGCAATAGAGTTTGAAAATTTTGAAACCAATAAAAAAATTATAGATACATTAATTGATCATGGAATTTTTACAGATTGGTTTTTGTTTGCAGCTAACTGTTTAAGAATTGTACCACCACTTACAATTACTACAGAAGAAATAAAAGTGGCTTGTAACAAAATTATCCAGGTACTTGAAAACTACGTATCCTAAAACAGCATGACAAAATTTAAAAGAATATGCCTTAGAATTTTACTGGCATTGACAATACTTTATCTTGTATTACTTATCCCTGATAGCAACAGCAAACCCAAAATATCTGTAGCAGATAAAAAACCATTCTTTTGGAACAGGGATAACCTGTGGCAATCAATGGAGCAAAATTTTACAACTGCTAAAAAAATGGCTCCTGCAAAATTAGATTCATTGATTCAACCGGCTAAAAAGAATGCTGAAAATAAATTAACTATTTTTCAAAGCAACTCTTACCCAGCAACAGATACTAACTTGGCAACAATAGAAAATAATTTTTTCTACTTAGCCTCTTTAATTGCAGCTAAGCCCGGTGAAGTAAAATGGTTTACGGCTTATTATAATGATTTGCGTAGGCACATCAAATTGATGTCGCAGCAATGGAATATGCAGGATACCGCAGTGAAGAATTCGATGTACACATTGCTCTACGGCATGAGAGCTGCCATAGAAGAAGTTTTATTGCAATGCGATGCCAGCCAAATTTCGCCTACAATGCTGGTGCAGGAAGAAAAATCTGCAACACCAGCTAGGGAAATTTTTGACATTCAAGTACATAGTGGCGATTTGCTGGTATCTCGTGGCGGTGCAGAAGTCTCTGCATTAATATCTAGAGGAAATGATTATCCAGGAAATTTTTCGCATGTTGCATTAATATATATTGATGAAAAATATAACACTCCATATTTAATTGAAGCACATATTGAAAAAGGCGTTGCCGTTTCAACAGTTGAACAATATATAAAGGATAAAAAATTGCGCTTTATGGTATTACGCCTGAGGCATGATTTGCCCATGATGCAAAATAATATGATGTTGCCGCAAAAAGCAGCGGCACTAATGTATAACGAAGCTTTTAAAAGGCATATCCCGTATGATTTTAAAATGAATTTTTATGATTCTTCAGCTATGTTTTGCTCCGAAGTTGCTTCTTATGCGTACAGGAAAAATGAAGTACAGTTATGGCAAAATATTTCTACCATTTCTTCAAAGGGGGTGGTAAATTGGTTAGAGGATTTTGGCGTGGAAAATTTTGTTACACAAATGCCTTCGGACCTGGAATACGATCCGCAATTGACAGTAGTTGCAGAGTGGCGTGACCCGGAGACTTTGTATAAAGACCATATAGACAATGCTGTAATGGATGCGCTATTGGAAAAAGCCAATCGTGGAGAAAATATCGGCTACAATATTTGGATGTTACCCGTTGCAAGAGTTATGAAAGCTTATAGTTGGTTACTGAATCGTTTTGGAAGATACAGCATCATACCCGAAGGTATGAACGCTACCTGTGCATTGAAGAATGAAACTTTTGTTGCCATGCACCAGGCAGTTAAAATTAAAACAATACAAATGGCAGACAATTTTACAAAACAAAATGGCTATCGCCCCCCATACTGGCAACTGGTAAATTTTGCAGATAAGGCGGCAGAATAAAAATTATTTTTTAGCTAAACCTTATAGGCTTTTTGCTTCAGATTACACAAATTGCACAGAAAGAAGAAAAAATAATTTGTGAAACCTGAGTAATCTGTGGCTGCATTTACTCGGGATGATAAATTCGCTCTGCAGTTTTATAAACGATAGTTTTGTCCAGGGTCATCGTTTTGGTTTGTTGTTTTAAGTACATATCCACCTGGTCATCAAAATGTTTATTGCCCGGTCTTGCACTGGCGCCATACATATTCATGGTTTCTATTTTAGGTAAGCCTTCTTTTGCAAAACGAACAAACATTACCAAACCGTCACCGCCAATGGATTTTAATTTACCATCTTTATAAGGAGCCGTCCATTGCGGCGATAATAAATCAGGGAAACCTCCCAATGGATAATCCTTATCACCCCGAACTAATTTTTGCAAATCGCCTAATACAATATCAGTGCTGCCAAAATGTTTTTGCATGTAATTATTTACATAACTAAAAGTTTCTACCGCTTCTGCTTTGGTGATAAATCTTGCAGCTTGCCCCTGCAATAACTCTTTAAGATGTTCGTACGATAATAAAAAAATAGCAGCGCCCTTGTTATCTGCGTCACCACGTTTATTCCATTTTTTAAATGTAGTAATTAAAGAAGCATATTCGGGATACTCGGCTTCGTTCAATAAAAACAAACTGTCAATTTTGTAAGGATATTGAAGCACCGTTGGCAACTGCCTGTCAAATTTTATCTGCTTGAATATTTCGTAACTCAGTTTTTCGTTTTGTGGAAACAATTCTAGGTATCGAACGCTGCGATTTAAATGATACAATTCCCAGCCATCCTCGTTTGAAAAAGCTGTGGGCTTTAAATTATCAACCGCACCTGTTGCTAAAAAAGAAGAATGATTGGTGTTAAACAAAAATCCGCTTGAAGGATTGATGTATTGCGGCAATTCTTTGATGCCTCTGAAATTGGTCCACAATGTTTTGGAAGTATTACCTGGCACTGTTCTTTTCCAATTATAACCAGCTTCTCTTACAGGCATCAGTGCATTGTTGATATAAAAGATGGTATCATGTTTATCAGCATACATAATATTGAACATACTCAGTTCCTGTTTGCTTAATGCTGCATAAAATTCAGTAAAGTTTTTTGCTTTATCCATGTGGTACCATTGGTCCAATGCACCAATACGCATATTGGCACCAAGGCGAACAGAAAAAAATCCCTCGTTGTTTTTCATAGTTGCACCGTATTTGCTCCAATATACTTTTCGTTTAATTGTAATAGGGATGCCTTTAATTTTCAACTTCACTGTTTTCACTTCCAGGCCAACCCATGCGCCATCAAATTTGTATTGCAATTTATTTTCGGGATTCATTTCCAGTTGGTATTCATCCATTCTGTCGCAATAATTTACAGTATGTGCCCAACCCAAGTTTTCATTTACGCCATGTAAAATACAAGGGCCGCCAGCTAATAATCCTCCTAATATATTCAAGCCATCTTCGCTGCAAAGATGTGCTTCGTAAAAAGCTTGCGGTCCGGTATTGGGCTGGTGTGCGTTGATTAATAGAAATGCTTCGCCGCTGGTAGTTTTTTCTGCACTGATGGCAGAAGAGTTGCTGCCTTTTTTATTTAACTCCGGCGCTTGCCATTCTGTATTATTAAAAATTCTTTGTAAAGCACCATCGGCACCATTAAAAACAGTAAGCGCTAAAACAGAAGAAGCGATATAATCTTTAACAGTGATGGGAAATAATTTTTTATTCAATACTTCACTGCGGTGAGTTGCTGCGTAATGGTTTAATCCCAATACATAACCATCAATCAGTCTTAAAAATTCAGGGGAAAGTGTATTCCATTTTTCTTCAGTTATTTCTCTGCAACGAAATAGTGCAAAAGCGTAGTCGCCAGCGGCGCCGGCTTTGCCCAATACTTTACCCATTAGACCTTTGGTGGGCAACACTACTTGCTGCATGCTGTTAAAATCATCTTCAGCTTCTGCCCAGGCAAGACCGTAGGCAACTTCAGCATCTGTTTTTGCAAAAATGTGCGGCACACCAAAACTGTCTCTTACGATATCTATTTTATCGGGGTCAATAACTGTTTGTGAAAAAAGGGAGCTTATAAAAAAGCAAAGGGTAAAGCAGCAAAGCAATCTTTTCATATAGTTAGTTGAGCGGTATTGGAAAACTTAAATTTAAGCTTTATTGCATCTTTAACAAAACAAAATTACATTTCGATTTTGCTCAATGCTCAGTGAAAAATCTAGAGCTGACGAGTGCGACGCCAACGCGGCCGATTAAAAATTTATTGCTCGTTTCAAAAAAATAATTTGCATTTATGCAAATCAATCATTTACTTTGTATTTCAAAGTGCTTTTGTATGAACAATCCACAACAGTCATTAGAAGACCTGCAACACATAAAAAAAATGATGGAACGCAGCAGCCGTTTCATAAGCCTTAGTGGCTTAAGCGGTATTGCTACAGGTATTTGCGCTTTGATAGGCGCATGGTTTGCCAGTCAAAAAATAAATTGTTGGGTAAAAGGCGATTGCCAGTTGAGCCACCTGATAAACTCTGGCGGAAGGCCGCTATTGAATGAATTATTTTGGATTGCAGCATTAACTTTTGTAGCAGCTTTTTCGTTGGCATTTTTGTTTACTTTTTTACGTAGCAAAAAGAATGATACTCCAATGTGGGGTAGCGCTACAGTACGTTTGCTGTGGAATACCGCAGTACCATTAATTGCAGGTGCCATTTTTTTATTCAGGATGTTGCAAATGGAAGAGTTTGACCTTATAGCACCAGGCTGTTTAATATTTTATGGACTGGCTTTAATTAATGGCAGCAAATATACTTTAGGCGAAGTAAAATATTTAGGCTACGGTAATGTATTGTTAGGTATCATTAACTTGTGGTACGTTGGTTACGGTTTGCATTTTTGGGCAATGGGTTTTGGGGTGCTGCATATTATTTATGGTGCAGTAATGTGGTATAAGTACGAAAGGAAATGAATTAATTTACTGGGATGAATTTAATAGAAAACTTAAATAAAATTTTTGACAGCCGTATCCGCCTGGGCATCATGAGTGCCCTAATGGTGAATGCGGAAGTAAATTTTAATGAATTGAAAGAACTGCTGAACATAACTGATGGTAACCTCGCCAGCCATTTAAAAACGCTGGAAGAAAGCAGTTATGTAAAAATTCAGAAAGGTTTTATTGGGCGTAAAACCAATACCACCTATTCTGTTACCAAAGCAGGAGAGAAGGCTTTTAAATTACATTTAGCTGCATTGGAAAAAATGATTGGTTCAGTAAAGTAAATTTTTTTACCCTTTCACTTTGAAATACAAAGCACTTTCAAAATATGAGTAAATTCTTAAAAATATTTTTAACCTTCATTGCAATATGGGCAGTTGCTTCATTAACAAATGGAGTATTATGTGGTATTTGTATTGCGATAAGTAACAGACACATTAGTAGTGTACCGGAAGTTTCAGTTCTGGCAATAATATTCTCCTTTATTTTCAGCGTACCCCTGGTTGGCCTTACATGGTTGGTTACCTGTATTGCACAATCGCTTGACAAAAATGGTTTTGCACTTTTTCAAATTGTTTTAGCTACTGCAATTATATGCTCTTCAATCGGGGCGCTATTATTCATAAATACATTGGGCTACGAATTTCAAGATTGCAATTATGCTTTAGGTTTTTGCATTATTATTTCAGCAGCAAGCAGTGTGCTATTATTCAGAAAAAAAATTAAAACTAATGGCTAAACTACATGCAACATTAATAGGGCTACGTTCCAGACTGTTGGTTTTTCTTACGCATAATATGGCATTGCCCGTGCTGCGCTTTATACGCAAGCCAAAAGTTTTTCCTTATAGTGGAGATGAGCTAAAACATTTTCAAAAAGGTACATTGGGAAATGACCTTATTAATTTTTTAGAAACAAATAAGTTACAACTACTGCCACATTATGCCAAACATGATATCAAACACATCTTATTGCAATACGAGACTACCGATGATGGTGAAGTTTGCCTGCAATGTTTTATGCTGGGCAATGGGCATCTTTCTTTTCCGGTAGCGGCAACTGTTTTGTATGGCTTAGTCACAATGCCAGAGCACTGGAAGAAATTTAGGACAGCATATAAAAGAGGCAAAAACAGTTCGCCAATTGCCAATTGGAAATGGTTTGAAATTTTACACGAACCCACTGCAACACTTATTAAAAAAATTACCCAATGAAAATGATGATTTCTAAAGTACTTGCTTACTGGTATTGTATAGAATTATTATTTATCAAACTAATAAAAAATAAAAAATGAAAGCAGCATCACTAAAACTTATTTTGCTAACTGCAGGAGCAGTGTTATTCAACATTATTTTTTGGCAAGAAAAACTTGCAATAAACGCCTTACTCTTTGATGCCTTTATTTTGTGGTCTGTTTTTTATTTGTACCCTGCTGCGTTTTCCAAACCGTCGATGAAGTGGATATTGCTTGCCCATGTTGTAGCATTGATTACTGTTGTTGTCCACAATACAGTGCTTAGCAAGCTGGCTTTTAGTGTAACACTTTTATTAGTGGTGGTGTTTACACAATACCTTCATCGTTCGGTTTGGTATGCAGCAGCTTCCGCTGTGGGTAATTATGTACTGTTTATATTTTCATTTTTTGAAAATTTAAAACTGGTAAAAACAACAGGTGTCAAATTTTCGGGATTAAGAAAAGCGCTGCGGTTTTTAATTATCCCTTTGCTTATTGCAGCGGTATTCTTTTTATTGTATTCTTTTTCTAATGCGGTGTTTCAAAATGTGGTAAATGAAATAGGTACTGTATTGCAAAATTTCTTTAACCGATTTTTCTCTTGGTTCAGTTTTAGCCGCTTTGCTTTTCTATTGCTGGGTTTATTTGTTACCGGCGGGTTGTTGTTGAAAATGCACAGTAATTATTTTTCTGAAAAGGATACTTCTGAACATAACGACCTGTGGCGCAAAAAAAATAATTTATTAAAATACAAAGAGAGTGCACAGTTTGATATCCTCTCACTTTTTATGGGCCGTTTTGCCAATGGTGTTATGGCTTTGCGTAACGAAAATACAGTGGGTATAATTAGCCTTGGTATGTTAAACTTACTGGTACTATTTATTAATGTGATAGATATTAAGTACGTATGGTTTGGTTTTACTTACAGTGCCAGCCTTAATCTTAAAGAGTATGTACACGATGGAACGGGCATGCTTATATTTTCAATTGTACTGGCAATGGCTGTGTTATTATTTTTCTTCAGAGGTAATTTAAATTTTTACAAGAAAAATAAATGGCTGCGTTTTGGCGCTTATGCCTGGATATTTCAAAATGCAATACTGGTTGTTTCTGTTTTACTAAGAGATTTTTATTATATCCAATACATGGGACTGGCTTACAAGCGCATTGGGGTACTAGTTTTTTTATTGATGGTGCTGATGGGATTGGCCACGGTATTTATAAAAATTCACCAACGCAAAACGAGTTATTATTTGCTTAGGGTAAATGGCTGGTTTGCTATTGTTTTATTGGTAGCGTCATCATGTATTAACTGGGATGAAACAATGGCAAGTTATAATTTGGCCCATAAAAATACAATTCCATTGGATGTGCAATTCCTATTAACTATGTCGGACAAGGCTTTGCCTTTAATTGAAAAGAATATAGATGTGCTTGGCAATAAAAATGATACGGTACAAGGAGAGGGACAATATTTTTACCGCTCCGAACTTACTCCAAGGCAACTTTTTGAACAACGTAAAAAAGAATTTTTAGAAGAACAGCAACAATATAGTTGGTTATCCTGGAATGTTACCGATGCTTATGTAAAAGCCCATTTGAGTAAACCAGTTGTAACAATGGCGTTAAATAAGTAGTAGTACACCACTTAAGAACAACACTGTAAAATCAAAAGAAGTGAGTAAACATACAGACAATTTTTACAATAGATTTTCAGTACTCTACCCTTTGGTGGAAATGTTTTTAAGGCCGCAAAAGCGAAAATTATTTCAAGAAATCAACAATCTTCAATTTGGACAATTACTTGAAATAGGTGTAGGAATTGGTACCCATTTGGGGTTTTATAAAACGCATAAGGTAATTGGAATTGATACATCGTTTAGTATGCTTGAAGTTGCAAGAAAACAAAGAGTACAACATATTGAACTTATACAAATGAATGGAGAATCTCTTTCATTTAAAGACCAAAGTTTTGATTACGTTGTTTTGTCTCATGTTATTGCAGTGGTTGAGAACCCTGAAAAATTATTAGAAGAAACTTATAGAGTACTCAAGCCAAATGGGAAAATTTTTATTCTCAATCACTTCACACCAAACAATTGGTTAAAATACATGGATCATTGTTTTCAATCAGTTTCAAAAATATTTCATTTTAAATCTGTCTTTCATATCAATAGTTTAACAACAATAAAAAGATTTACACTTTTGAAAGAACTTAGATTTGGCCGGCTTTCGTATTTTAAACTTTTAATTTATAACAAGGTGTGAAAAAGAATTATTGTTTTATAGTTTTGTCCTTGTTATTTAGCTTGTTCATTTACTTGTTTTACAGAACTGAAAAAACAGTAATTAATGAAGTATTTATTTCCATTATTTCATTTGACAAATTTGTTGCATTGCGAAAAGGAATTACAAATATTTTACCGCTGAAAGAACATATCATTTATTCGCTGCCAGAGGGATTATGGGTTTTCTGTATAACATTAACATCAAAATATTTATTTTTTAAAGTTGGCAACCGGGAAATCAATTTACTTTATGCACCATTAATATTTACGATTGGCTTAGAATTAGTCCAGCTTCTGCACCTGACAAATGGACGCTTTGATTTTTGGGATATTGGTTTTTCTATTTTGTTTTGGACTATTGCAAATTATTTAATAGAATATAAAAGCATAACACAGAATATTTTAAAACCATTTACTATTAAAAGTTTTGTATGCTTATTAAGTTATGTAATTGTGTATTTAGCTCATGTGTGGAAATAGTTGAACCAGGTGAAAGGATAAGATAGTATAAATAATAATTTTAAAAACATAGATTATGAAACAAATTTGGTTTAAAAGAATAGGCTGGGTTTACATACCAATCCACCCTTTTGGATTTTTAGTAACCATATTGGGTATTGTTTTTATGATTCCCATTGTAATGGCAATTGATAAAAAAGCACACTCCATTACAGATGAACTGTATAATATATTTGTTTATGCAAGCTGTACCGCTTTTTGGTGGAAATGGGTGGCTGATAAGACATCATAAATGGTAAAAAAGAAATATAGCCTTATAATGCCTTTGCTTATGCCTCTGCCTATTTCTTTAGGTGCATATTTTTATAAGCTGGCTGCTGAATTTGCGTGTGACCTATTCGGGTACTTTAGTTTCTTTTTGCTACCGATATTTTTATTCGGTGGTGCATTATTTCTAATTATTGTTCTAGCAGTTATTACCAACGAAATTTATATAATCATAAAAGAAAATGAAACTAATTAAATCATTTGCCTTTGCCATTACCGGTATTAAAACTTGTTTTGCCATTGAAATCAATTTTAAAATCCATCTATGTTGTGCTATGATAGTAACAACAATAGGCCTGGTTTGTAACATATCAGCAACCGAATGGATGATAGTTATTAGTTGTATTGCTTTTGTTACTGCAATGGAAATGATGAATACGGCTATTGAAAAATTATGTGATATGGTATCCAAAGATTTTCACCCCACCATTAAAATAATTAAAGATGTTGCTTCAGGTGCTGTGTTGTTGGCTGCAATAGGCAGTTTAATAATTGGTGCTATAATTTTTATCCCTAAAGTATTTGTTTTAATAAAATCATTATAAAGTGAAAACAACCTTGTCTTTTCAAAAAACACTCTGGATATTTTTTGCCTTCATTGCCATGATGATATTGGTAAGATGTATTTATGCCGGTAAACACGGCTATATCTTTTTAGTATGGAATTTATTTTTAGCCTGGATACCTTTTACCATAAGTACAATATTTAAAAAAATGAATGGCGCCGGTAAATTGAAACAGGTAATGATTTTTTGTGCATGGCTATTATTTTTCCCAAATGCATTATACATTGTTACAGATTTGATTCACCTTGATGCGGAAACTAATGTTCCTAAATGGTTTGATGCGGTATTATTATTTTCTTGCTCAGTAGCTGGTTTACTAATGGCGTTCGTATCAATATTACGCCTGGAAATATTTTTATCCCGTAAATTTAAAAGTAGCCAAGTGCAAGCTATTATACTCTCCATTTTTTTTGTAAGTTCTTTTGGTGTTTATTTAGGAAGATTTTTAAGATGGAATAGCTGGGATATTTTAAACAATCCTTTTGCATTATTATATTCCATAGCCCAGCGTTTTATTTTTCCTTTTCAGTATTTTCAAACCTGGACGGTAACTTGTACACTTACTACACTTTTTTATTTATTGTTTTTAGCCATAAAAAAATTGCCTGGTTATTTAAACCAGGCAATTCATTAGATAGAAAACTTATAAGGTTTTAAAAACCTTATAGGCTTAAAAATCAAGTCCCATTGAAAAATACAATATTGGCTTGCCTTTAAAGAAAGTACTCATGGGCCAACCGGCATCAAATTTTAAAAAGTAACCCAGTAAAGTACTTCTTGCACCAAAACCATAACCACCGGCAAATGGCCCCACACCACCAGCTTTTGTTTTTACAACAATGCTGCCGTCGCTATTGGTAAAATAATTGCTTGGACGGCTAATACTATTATAACCACCATTCCATGCAGTACCTAAATCGATAAACTGTACCACTTGAAAATTACGCAGGAAGGCATTATTGATAGGGCGTTTTAATAATGTGCTGAATACCGGTAATCTAAACTCACTATTCATAACAACAGCATTATTGCCATTGGCAACGTTTTGTAAAAAACCTCTCATGTTAACTGCAAGGCTTTGAAAAGCATAATCCTGATCGGGGGCAATTGGGGTAGAGCTGTTGTAATATCTTTCTTTAACAAAATTACCATTGGCATCTGTTTTTTGATTGTTGCCAAACATCAGCCAACCATCTTCGCCGCCCAAAAAGTACAATATCTTTTGATTGCCAAAACTAAAATCTCCTGCGGCACGACCAGCCCAAATGAAGTTTTGGAAAATAGGATAATAATACCGGGCATCAAAACCAAGGTTATAAGTTTGTGGCCCATCGGAAGTCACCACTTTGTTGATTTGGTAATTCCAATCCATGTAAATTTTATACCTTAACCCGTTCCAGATATTCATAGTAGGGTTTAGCGTATTGTCATATACATATTCCAAATGGTTTACCGAATACATGTTCCTTTGGAAAGGCTCAATCAATGAACTCGGATCAACAGCACTGATAACATTTTTATCCGATCTAACGGCACTGGTAAAACGAATACTTTTATGCACATCAAAGGGATAAGCTACATTAGCCTGGTACATATTGGTAAATATCCTGCCTGGATAACTGGCCGAACCATTGCTAAAAGTTACCGACTCTACATTTCTATAATAAGAAACGCCCCAGTCTATCCTGCGTTTTAAATTCTGATAATTTACGAACCATTCGTTATCTTTTAAATTTGAAGATATTTTATATGCGCCTGTTACTTTAATATCTTCCATCAATTCAGAGGTACCAATACGGATCAAACCATTAAGTGGTGTAGATGAACTTAGCCTGATAGGCCCAGATTGGCCAGCACCACCAAAAGGTTGATAGCGGTTTACCAATACCGAATTATTAAAACCTGCAGAACCGGTTTCTACATAAAACTTTGGTGGCTTATACGGGAATTTTTTAATTGATTTTAAAACCGCTACATTTTCCGGCTCAGGTGTCGAAAGTGTTTTTGAAAGCAAACTGGTATCGGGCTTTTCTTTCGAAAATTCACTTTGAAAAAAGTCATCTTGTTTTTTTGCAGAATCAGCAACAGGTACTGTACCATTTTTACCTGCGCCGGGAGTTTTATATTCTGCCATTTTCTTTTTCATATATTCTGTAGGCTGGGCAGTAACATTGCGGCGGCGCAACGCATCTTCATTTATTTTTAATTTATACAATACTTTTTCATCACTTTGGCGGGTTACTTCACTAACCTGGTTGTTATCGCCGGCAATTCTTGTTTCGTATAATTTACTCTCATAATTGGTAATAGGAAATGTATAAGCAGAATCTGCCGATACCGCAACAACAGCAATTGAATCAACATCTGTCTTTCTATGCACTTTTAAAGCACTATCTACCTCTTTTGCACTTGGGTTACGCAAAATATCATCAGCGATCAACACCAGTGTATCCAGGCCTTCTGCTTTGGTGGTAAAAAATCCTGCATACCTGTTGCCCACACCATTTTCATCACTTACAAACGTAAAGTGATTTTGGTTGTATTGCATTGGCGAACGGGCATCGCCATATTTTAAATGCGATAATTGTGTTATCTGGTTAAGCTCGGGCTTGTCACCAAAGTTGGTAATTAAAAAAACATTGTAATGATTATCACTTGGCAAAGAAGTATCGCCGCCTTTTGCATAGGGAGTAGGGCGGTTGCTTGCAAAAAGTATCCCTGTTTTATTGGGAAAAGCTGCAAAGGAAGCATCACGGTCGTCATAAACATCGTTAGTAATCTGTTTTACTTTTTCTTTCTGTATGTCTAAAGTAAAAATATCGGTATGGCCATTTTTAACAGCACTAATTAATAAGGTGTTGCTGTTGTTCATATAACTGATATCCTGCACCAAATCAAACTCTTTGGTAAGGTCTAGTTTGTATTTTACTTTGGTGATAATATCATATACAAACATATTTATTTTGCCTTCGCTGGTATACAGTACTGTTATCCTTGTTCCCTTTGGATCCCATGCCATTAAAGGATAATTGGGGTTCAGTTCATTTTCGTAACTGCGTACGCCATACTTCAACAAGGTTTTATTTTTATCTTCATCATTATAAATAACCCGTACAATACCTTTTTTGTATTGCATCACCACGTAAGAGTTATTTTTTTTGTTGGGGTTTACATTAAAGCGGTAATAATTCAGGCGTTTGTTGATGTCAAAACCTTCTATATAACTTCCCTTGGGATAAGCCCTTCTTTTAGTAACGTCTTTGGAATACTTATCATCCTGGTATTCCATAAAATCGGCCAGTACATTTTTAAACTTTTCTTTACAAACCTGTAAGCAAGCCTTGTTTAAATTTTTATAGATTCTTGCCAAATAAAGCAAGTAGGTAACGTTCTCTTTTTTATATTTTTCTTCAATGTAATACCAAAAACCATGGCCTGCAATTTCGGGCCTTGCAAAAGCAAAGCGGTTAAAGTTTTTATAATCGCCGCTTAATATTTCGCTTTTCAATTCATCATCCAGGTCGGTGCTCCAGTTTTCGGCAATGTAAGCCACGTAGCCATCGGTAAGCCATTTGGGTAAATCCAGTAAAGCCTGGTTGCCTGCAACTTCGCCAAGGTCCTCTCCAAATAATAAATTATCGGTTATTACCTGTGCAATACCTGCACGTATCTGGTGGCGCAGTTTAAAATGGTCGGCATCAAAATAAACCACCATTTTATTATTCACCAATTTGGTAGTGCCGCTGGTATTTTGCCAGTCGATGCCCAGCCCAATATTGCTCGATTGCATATCAGCATAGCTGTTGTACATAACAATATTTGCACGGCGCTGTAAACTGTATTCTGTTGCGGTTTCTATTTGAGGCAATTCTTTTTCAGCACTTTGGGCTACAAACTTGGCAAGTTCTTCACCACCCTGGTTATAATAAACATTAAAGTTTTTGGTTTGGTAGTACGTCCATTTAAATTTTTTGTACTGCACCCTGTTCTTGCCAAACTCCACTGCATTTACCTGAGCCTTCGAGGCAAAAGGCAAAAGGCAAGAGCCAATAAGGCAAAGGAAAAAAGCAAAAAGAATTTTCCCTAGGGCAAAAATGTTTTTTTGGGAACCAGCTTTTGGAATTCTGTTGAACATCATTGTGTCACTCCCTTGTACGGCATACCTTTTATCAACTTTTATCGAAGCGGTTGGGGTGGTAGCTTTCGTTTGTATCTTCATATCTTCTTTATTGAACTTTATCTGTAATTTTTTCCTAAATACTAATTATCAAACATGGTTTTCCTTAAGGTAATTTGGATAAACTGGTCTTACTTTGTGCAAAGTATCATTTATACCTTAAAATTAGTTGTTTTGTAATAAATTATACTAACCAAAATTATACCTGAATGTTAAAAATAAAAGCCTTTGTTTTCAGCCCCATACAAGAAAATACGTATTTACTGTACGATGAGTTTAAAAACTGTGCCATTATTGATCCCGGCTGTTACTTTGATGCCGAAAAAGAACAGCTTACACAATTTATAGAACAGATGGGCTTAACCCCCAAAATGCTGCTTAATACCCATTGCCATCTGGATCATGTTTTTGGTAATAAGTATATCGCCGAAACCTACGGTTTAGTTGCTCAAATACACCAAAAAGAGCAAGTGATGCTTGAAATGGCCCCAACCAGCGGCCTGATGTACGATATGCCTTTTGATAATTATACCGGCGAATTGATATTTTTAAAGGAAGGCGATAAAATTTTAATTGGTAAAGATGAACTGCTGGTGATTGAAGCGCCCGGCCATTCTCCGGGCCATATTTGCTTTTACTGCAAAGCCCAAAACTTTTTAATTGGCGGAGATGTACTTTTTAAAGACAGCATTGGCCGTACCGACCTGCCTTTTGGCAACCACGAGCAACTGATTAAAAACATTAAAGAAAAATTATTGGTGCTGCCCGGTGAAACTATTGTGTATAGTGGCCATGGGGACGAGTCGACTATTGGGGAAGAGAAATTGTATAATCCATATTTGGTTTGAGAAAAAGATATTGAACTTGTGGCGCCAGCTTTGCACCTCAAGTTCAATTGTAATTCACAGGAAAAATACTTCAACTTTAATCGTTGCTTTTAAAAATACAACAAAAAAGCCGTTCCTTCCCCCTCCACACTTTGCACTTTTATATTACCCTTGTGCAACATCATTATTTGCTTGCAAAGGCTAAGGCCAATACCGCTACCCGTTTTTCGTGTACTAAAGAACGGTATGAATATTTTATCCATCAATTCTTCCGAAATACCGATGCCATTATCAGCAACTTTTATAATGGCTTTGTTATTGCTGTTGATGTATGCAGATAGCATAATACGTGGCTCTGCAGATTCTTTCACTGCTTCCGTAGCATTTACAATTAAATTGATCAGCACTTGTTCAATCAGACTGGTATCTGCTTCTAATAAAAGATCGGGGTCTTTTAAAATAATTTCCAGTTCAATATTTTTTTGCTCCAATGTGGGTTGCATCAATTGATGCAGGTTTTCAAACATATCCCTTACATACACTTTTTTTACATTGGGAGTAGTTATCTTATTGAGGTTGCGGTAGGTTTCTGCAAATTTCAATAAGCCTTCGCTTCTTCTTTTTATGGTATCAATACCCAGTTCCAAATCATCAACCGAGCCGGAATTATTGGTAAGGTCTTTTAGTGATAATTGTAAACGGTTCTTCAATGTATCTGCCAAAGAAGAAATGGGCGCCACAGAATTCATAATTTCATGCGTCATCACACTCAATAGCTTTTGCCAGGCTTTTGATTCTGTTTCATCCAGCGCCTCGTTAATATTTTGAAAAGCAATCAGCTTATATACTTTGCCATCTGTTTGAAATGCAGTTGCAGAAAGCAATACCTTCAAATTATTTTTATCAGTAGTGATGGTTACCACTTTTGGCTCGGCAGGTTTTACGGCAACAATTTCACTATATAAAATCGGGTCTCTTTTTTCTAAAGAGTGGATGGTTTTTAAATAAGGTATGTTCAATAATTTTTTTAATGATTCATTCATCCACATAACATCGCCACCCTTGTGTTCGTACGAAATAATACCGGTATCTACCAACTCCAATATTTTTTGCAAATACTGGTATTGTGTTTCTCTTTCCCTGCTAATCAGTTTAAGTGTGCTGTTAATTTCATTAAACCCTTTACGCAATGGCTGTACGGCAACCGGTGCATTTTTTTCATCAAAGTGACGGGAGAAATCACGGTAATGTACAGACTCTACAAACTGCTCAAGTTCTACCTTGCTTTTACTGGTAAAACGATACAATTCTATTACCTGTATAATAACAAGTAATGCCGCCAATGTAAGAAAAGCGTATAGCTCACTTACCAACAAAAATGCGGCACCGCAAAGTGATGCAAACAAAAGGAATATCCTTACAATTAAACTCCAGTCGTATTTTTTAAAGGTCATATTTGCTTAATCTACGGTATAGGGCAGTACGTGTAATGCCTAGTTCCACTGCTGCTTTGGAAATATTGCCATTGTGTTTTTCTATCACTCTTAAAATGGTATTCTTCTCTATCGTACTCAGTTTAAGGTCGCCGGCTTCTTCGCTCATCGGGCCACTTGATTCAATGGGAGAAAAAATAATATCATCGGCTTGTAAATGATCTCCTTCTGCCATTATCACAGCTCTTTCAATACTATATTGTAATTCACGAACATTACCAGGATAATGGTAACGCTGCAGTTTTTCAATGCATTTGGCATCAAACTCAGGAACAGGTTTTATATATTTATCGGCATAAATTTTTGCAAAATGTTTTGCCAGCAAAGCAATATCATCTGGGCGTTTACGCAGGGGTGGTATGGTTATTTCCACAGTGTTAATTCTGTACACCAAATCTTTTCTGAAACGGTTTTCATTAGCCAGTTCTGTCAAGGGTAAATTGGTAGCGCAAATCAAACGAATGTCAATTGGTGTCGGTTGGTTGCTGCCCAATTTTATCACCTGCCTGTTTTGCAAAACAGATAATAATTTGGCCTGTTGCTGTAAAGAGATATTGCCAATTTCATCTAAAAATAGTGTGCCTTCATTGGCGGCTTCAAACCTGCCGGTCCTGTCTTCACGGGCATCAGTAAATGCACCTTTTTTATGGCCAAATAATTCACTTTCAAATAATGATTCGGTTAATGCTCCCACATCTACTTTTACAAAAGGTTTTTCTGCCCGTAAAGATTTTTGATAAACTGCCTGAGCGATCAATTCTTTGCCCGTTCCGTTTTCTCCCAGTATCAAAACATTTGCATCGGTTGGTGCAATTTTTTCTATTTTATAAAAGATGTCCTGCATCTGCTCGGATTCGCCCAATAATTCTTTGCCGATGACAGAATCGCCGCTGAGTTTTAATGCACCAGCTTTGCTGCGGTCTTTCTTTTTTAAAATTTCTTCAATGGTAGCAACTAATTTTTCGTTGTGCCAAGGCTTAATGATAAAATCGGATGCACCTTCTTTTAGGGAACGTACCGCCAAATCAATATCGCCATAAGCAGTAATCATAATTACGCCTACCTGGTCATCAATTTCTCTTATCTTTCTCAACCAAAATAATCCTTCGTTGCCGGTGTTGATGCTGCTGTTGAAATTCATGTCCAGCAATATCACATCATATTTTCCTTGCGTAACCAGGGAACGGATATTCTCCGGATTTTTTTCTGTCACCACATCTTTCACTTCCCTTTTCAGTAAAAGTTTTACTGCGGTCAACACATCAACATCATCGTCAACAATTAATATGGAAGCGTTTTTTAAAATCATTAGTTTGTTGCAATAAATAATTCAGTTAGTAAAATTCAGTTTAATTGTATCAAAAATACTATACCATAAATCAGACATTCATTCTTTCTTCCACAATTATACCATATTTGGAACCATTTGGTAATGAATTTATTATAAAAAAAAGCACAAAGAGCCAACTGTATCAAAACCGAACACCTGTTGTAACAAAACCGTACAAAACAAAAACTAAATCCTGTATAACTTACTGGTAACCAATTTCAAATGATTTGGCACAGGATTGCTTATACTGTTACAGCAAAATGAACATTAATTGATAAGTGGCCGTACAAATTTCGGCAAAACAACAAATATGGACAGAGTAATTGAAAAAAAGAAGTGGACATCTAAAAAGATATTGACGATTGCCGGAATAGCGGCATTGGTAGGACTGATATTTGGCAGTTGGTATTTTACTTCGGGCAAATCGAAACTAAATGTGAATACCGATCGTATTACTATTAGTGATGTAACAAAAGGGCCGTTCCAGGAAAATATTGCGGTGAATGGCGTGGTGCTTCCGGTAACCAGTATTTATTTGGATGCACTGGAAGGCGGCCGTGTAGAAGAAAAATATGTGGAAGATGGAGCAATGATGAAAAAAGACCAACCCATTTTAAGGTTGAGCAATACCGATTTGGAATTGAGTTTGGTAAACCAGGAAACATCTGTGTTTAATTTATTAACTCAAATGCAGATATCGAGAAATGCAGCGCAACAAAATACCATTGGTAAATTAAATCAACGCACTGATGTTGATAATACTTTAGCGGAAGCAGAACGTGTTTATAAATTAGACAAACAATTATTTGAAAAGAAAGTAATTGGCTCGCAGGAATATAAACAGGCTGAAAATAATTATTACTATCAAGTGCAAAAGAAAAAACTGGCTGACGAGGTATTGAAAAAAGATACTGTTTCTACTAGGCAGGAAATGGATCAGGCCAAACAATCTTACGAGCGTACACAAAATGCATTGCAGGTAATGCGTAAAAAAGTAGGCGACTTAATTGTAAGGGCACCGGTAGATGGGCAACTAACTTCGCTTGATGCAGAAATTGGGCAAAACAAAAATAAAGGAGAAAGGCTTGGGCAGATTGATGTAATGAGCGGTTATAAAGTACGGGTAAACGTAGACGAACATTATCTTAACCGCATTTTTATTGGCTTGAAAGGCACCACAAATATTGCCGGTAAAGACTATAAGCTAACGATAAAAAAAGTTTTTTCGCAGATAACTGCCGGAGCTTTTCAGGTTGATATGGAGTTTATTGATTCGGTTCCTCAAGGTATTCGTCGTGGGCAAACATTACAAATTCGTTTAGGCCTAAGCGATGAAACACAAGCGATACTGTTGCCTAAAGGCGGCTTCTATCAACAAACTGGCGGCAACTGGATATTTAAAGTATCGGAAGATGGTAAAACGGCATATAAAGTAGATATACAGTTGAACCGTGCAAGCCCCGATTTTTATGAAGTGGTATCGGGATTAAAACCAGGCGATAAAGTGGTAACATCAAGTTATGAAACCTATGGTACCATGCAGGAACTTGTGCTAAAGAAAGAATAACCAATAATCAATAACCTGTCGTCTTTTGTCATTTAAAGTAAAGTATAGCAATGAAAAAATTATTATTCTTAGTAGCCATTATTTTCGGCGTGGTGTGTTTGCCATCGCCAAATAGCAGTAAAGTAAGTGCTTGTGATAGCATGTGTACTGCATCTTACAAAGCAGAAAAAAAAGAAGCAGCAGCTTCAGCGCAATCTGCAGATATGGATGATACATTTAATTCCATCCGCACATTTCCCTTTTCATTTATTAACTAACCGGCATTACAATTTTAAAATAAAAAAATAACCATGATTAAAATTACCCAATTAGAAAAGATCTACAGAACTGAAGATGTAGAAACTGTGGCACTCAACAAGCTAACAATGGATGTAAAGGAAGGAGAATTTGTTGCAATAATGGGGCCATCGGGTTGTGGCAAATCTACATTGCTTAACATACTGGGTTTATTAGACGATCCTGATGCAGGTAGCTTTGTTTTTAATGGTATTGAAGTTGCAAAATTTAACGAGCGTAAAAGGGCCGATTTGCGTAAGCACAATATCGGTTTTGTGTTTCAAAGTTTTAATTTGATAGATGAACTGACCGTATTTGAAAACGTGGAATTGCCACTGATATATACCGGCATTAAAGCTGCCGACAGAAAGAAAAGGGTAGAAGAAGTATTGGATAAAGTACAGATCATGCACCGCCGTAACCACTACCCGCAACAATTATCGGGGGGACAACAGCAACGTGTAGCCGTAGCAAGAGCAGTAGTGAATAATCCCAAATTGATTTTGGCCGATGAGCCTACAGGTAACCTGGATTCATCAAACGGTAATGAAGTAATGCAAATGCTTACCGACCTGAATGAACAGGGAACAACTGTGGTGATGGTAACGCACAGTGAACATGACGCACGTTACAGCCACCGCATCATCCGTATGCTGGATGGACAAGCCGTAGTAGAAAATATTATGGTATAAAAGTTTAGGAGTTTTAGGATTAGTGTTTAGATAAAATAGGCTAAAGAATAAGAAGAAGCTATGATCACAGCCATGAAAACAAGCTTTCAGTAAATAGTATTTTTTCTTAACAGAAGAATTATTAGTTATTCATTGTTCAATTATTCATTGTTCAATTATTCATTATTAAAGTATAGCCATGATTAAAAATTATTTTAAGATTGCTTTTCGTAACTTAATGAGAGGCAGGTTTATTTCATTTATCAATCTTTTTGGATTGACAATAGGTATTACCTGTTGCCTGCTTATATTGGCATATATCATCAATGAACTAAGTTTTGATAAGTATAATAAAAATGCCAAGGAAATTTATCGTGTTACGCGTTCATTCAACAATCCTGAAACTGGCGCTGTAAATCTAAACCTCAGTACTATTGCTCCGCCTTTTGGCCCTTTACTGCAACAGGATTTTCCTGCTATAAAAAAAATTACCCGTTTATTAGATAATAGCCCTGCGCCATTAAAATACGGCGACAAATTATTTAACGAACCCAATGTGTTTTTTGCAGATGAAAATATTTTTGATGTATTTGATGTAAACCTGGTAAAAGGTGACCCTAAAAAAGCGTTGAACGATCCTTTTACTGTAATGCTTACAGAAGATGCAGCACAAAAATATTTTGGCAAAGAAGATGCCATTGACAAACTTATAAAATTAGATAATCGCTTTGACCTTAGGGTAACTGCAGTATATAAAGCTTTTCCTGCCAATGCACATGTACATCCCGGAATGATGATTTCTTTTAGTACGCTAAAAGATTCAGCTATTTACGGTGAGCAAGGTTTACGCACCAACTTTGGCAATAATGCTTTTTTTACCTATTTATTGTTGCCTAAAGGTTTTAATGCTGCAACTTTAGAAGCACAATTTCCAGCTTTTTTAAACAAGAATATGCCACAGCGCATGAGCAAGTACAAGCCATCACAGGGTACTGCACTTGCTTTACAAAAGCTTACTGATATTCACCTTCGCTCCCATACTGATTTTGAGGCGGAAGAGAATGGTGATATAAACAGGGTGTATATATTTTCTGCCATAGCCCTGTTTATTTTATTTATAGCCTGCATTAACTATATGAATCTTTCCACTGCACGTTCTGCACTGCGTGCAAAAGAAATTGGTATCAGAAAAACTATTGGTGCATTACGCAAAGAAATTATTGCACAATTTCTAAGCGAATCTGTTTTAACGGCATGGATCGCCATGATACTGGCATTTGTTATTACATGGCTTACGTTGCCGCTGTTAAGTAGTTTATCGGGTCAGCAACTTTCAATTAATGTGCTATTGAATTGGAAAATTTTAACCGCAATATTTTTTATACCGTTTGTAGTAGGTTTTATCTCGGGTATTTATCCGGCATTGTTCATGTCTTCTTTCAGGCCGGTAAAAGTGTTGAAAGGTTTATTTAAAGCAGGTGGTTCTTCTATCTCCTTTAGAAAAGTATTGGTAACAGCGCAGTTTGCAATTTCTATAATATTGTTGATCAGCACTGCAATTGTATTCAAGCAATTGAATTATATGCAGCAAAAATCATTGGGCTTTAATAAAGACAGGATTATTACACTGCCTTATAATCCAGTTTTGGATGATAAGTTTGCCGCGTTTCGTTCCGACTTGTTAGCCAATAATAATATAAAAGATGCAGCAAGGTCATCAAGAATACCAACCGGCAGGTTATTGGATAATATGGGCGCAAGCATTAGCAGGGGCGATTCTTTAGTGCCGATAAATGCAGATATTAAATTTGTGCAGGCTGATGAAAACTTTGTAACAACTTATGGTATAAAAATGGTTGCAGGCAAAGATTTTTCAAAAAATTATGCAGCCGATACCAGTGCATTTTTAATTAATGAAGCAGCAGTTAAAACCTTGGGGTTAAAATCTAATGAAGATGCTATTGGTAAACCGATGGGTTATGGGCAAAGAAAAGGAAATATTGTTGGCGTTATCAATGATTTCCATTTTGAATCGATGCATCAAAAAATTACACCTATAATATTAATAGTAGCAAATAGCCCAAATAGCTATGGTAGAATTTCAATAAAACTGAACACGGCTAATATTCCTGCAGCATTAACTTTTATTGAAAGTACATGGAAAAAATTCTTGCCGGAAACACCTTACGAATACGATTTTTTAGATACCAACTTTAAAAAGCTATACGAATCGGAACAAAAGCAGGCTACCATATTTACCATCTTTGCATGTATAGCTATTTTTATTGCCTGCCTGGGTTTATTTGGTTTATCTGCTTTTTCTATTACACAACGAATTAAAGAAATTGGTATCAGAAAAGTGTTGGGTGCCAGTACAGGCTCTATCGTTAGTTTACTCTCTGGCGATTTTTTAAAGTTGGTTGCATTAGCTGCCATCATTGCTTTCCCAATTGCGTGGTATGCCATGGATAATTGGTTGCGGGATTTTGCATACCGCACCAGTATTTCATGGTGGATATTTATTGCGGCAGGAATAATTGCGGCATCTATTGCTTTGTTTACCATCAGCTTTCAGGCAATTAAAGCAGCATTGGCTAATCCGGTTAAAAATTTAAGGACAGAATAATCAAATAAATATGTTTAAAAATTATTTAAAAACGTTGTGGCGCAATATGCGGAAGAACAAGCTGCATACTGCCATTAATGTTATTGGTATGTCGGTGGCTTTTACCTGCAGCATTTTGCTTATTATAATGGTGTATAATGAATTCTCGTATGATACATTTCACGATAATAAAAGCAAACTATATAAACTATACACATTTGGCAATGCACCTGAAGGGGTTGAGTTAAGTGGTGCAATGGGCTATCCTGCCGCTGCTGCAATAAAATCTGAAGGTATTGGTGTAGTGAAATCTACACGTATGCGAAACCGTAATGGAGAGATTCGCTACAAAGAAAAAACACTGGAGCAATCTACTTACATGGTAGATGATGATTTTTTTAGTATGTTTAGTTTTCCTGTACTAAAAGGTGCAAAAGAACATCCGCTGGCTGAGGAAGGCAATATTGTGTTAAGCGAAAAAATGTCGGATAATTTATTTGGCAGTGAAGAACCTATTGGCAAAACGGTTGAAGTAAAAATTGCCGGCAAATGGATTAGCCTGATGGTTTCAGCTGTATTAAAAGATGCGCCACTAAATTCCTCTATAAAATTTTCTTCGTTGGCACGTACAGAAGTTGACCCTTCTTATGCCGAATTAAAGAATGATTGGAACAGCCAGCATCATAGCGTGTATGTGCAACTTTCGCCCAATGTATCGCAAGCACAGGTAGAAAAGCAGTTACGCAATTTTACCCAAAAATATAATCCTACCGATGTTGAATATTTAAAAAAGAAAGGGTATAAACAAGATGCCAATGCTGATTATACCGGCATGAAAATATTGCCTATTGAAGACCTCCATTTTAATGCTGACCTGGGAACAGGCAATTCGATAAGCAAACCATTTTTATATATTTTATTATTGGTGGCTTTTGTAATTATTCTGATTGCCTGTTTCAATTTTGTGAACTTAAATATTGGTTTATCATTTACACGTACAAAAGAAATTGGTATTCGCAAATGCCTGGGTGCAGGCAAACGCCAGGTATGGCTGCAGGTATGGGGCGAAAGTTTTGTAACTGTATTTACATCAATGATACTCGGTATTATAGCTACAGTCATATTAATGAGTGGGTTCAATAAATTAATGCAATCCAAATTTGATATTTCATTATTATACAGGCCTTCTATAATTTTTTACATGGTGTTGATGTTGCTTGCGGTTTCTTTGCTTGCCTCTGGCTATCCATCTTATATAATGGGCAAATTAAAAACCGTAGAAATCTTAAAAGGCAAAATATCTTTAAAAAAACCAGGCATATTCCGCAATTCATTAATTGTGGCGCAATTTGTAATTGCCATTGCATTGATTTGTACAACCATCATTATTTACCAGCAGTTTCAGCATTTACGTAAAGCGCCTTTAGGGTACAATAATGCGTCAATAATAAGTATTCCAATTAAAAAGTATGAAATAGGAAAAGAAATTGTAGGCAAGATGCGTACAATTCTTTCTTCTCAAACTGCTGTAGTTAGTGTAACCGGCTCCGATGTAAACCTTGGTATGGGGCAGGATAATAGTATGAGCAGAACAGGTTTTGGGTTTGACTATAAAGGAAAATCCATCAGCACCGACTATATGACTGCTGATTACGATATTTTAAAAACATTAGGCATTCAACCAAAAGAAGGGAGAGATTTTTCAACTGCTTATGGTACCGATACTACCACTGCAGTAATCATTACCGAAAGCATGGCCAGCCAGTTTGGAGAAAAAAATGTAGTTGGCATTTCATTTTATCCAGATAGTGCCAAACCTAAATGGACAGTCGTAGGTGTAATACCCGATTTTCATTTATACTCCATGTATGAAAAGGCCAGCCCACTTAGCATTGGTATGAGTAATGCTTCTTTTTTTAGTTATGCTTTAATTAAAGTAAATACGCAAAACCCAACTGCTACAATGGATATTGTTAAAAGTGCTTTTGCGCAGGTACAACCAGGCGAAGAATTTAAAGGTTCTTATGTAAATGAAAATATTGACAGATGGTACACTAATGAAGAAAGGCTTTCTGGCATGTTTTCGATTGCCTCAATGGTAGCCATTATATTATCGTGTATGGGTTTATTCGGAATGGCATTCATCATCATTCGCCAGCGTGTAAAAGAAATTGGTATCCGCAAAGTTTTAGGTGCATCTGTTGGCGGCATCACTACATTAATTACAAAAGAATTTATTAAACCTGTAATTATCGCTTTATTAATTGCAACGCCTATTGCATGGTGGGCAATGAACAAGTGGTTGCAGGATTTTACTTACAGGATAGATGTGCAATGGTGGATATTTATTTTGGCTGGCATAATAGCTGTGTTGATAGCAATACTTACAGTTAGCTTTCATGCCATAAAAGCGGCAATAGCCAATCCTGTGAAATCATTAAGAACAGAATAAATAGTAAGCAATGATAAAAAATTATTTGAAAGTTGCATTTAGGAATTTGTTGCGCAATAAGGCATTTGCAACCATCAACATTTTAGGATTGGCAATAGGTATGGCAAGCGCCGTACTTATTTTATTATGGGTGCAAAATGAATTGAGCTTTGATAGTTCTTATAAAAAAAGCGACAGGTTGTACTTGATGTATAACCTTGATAAATTTGACGGAACCCTGCATGCCTGGAACACCACACCTAAAGTGATGGCACCTGCATTAAAAAAGGATTACCCCGAAGTGGAAGATGCAGCACGTTATACACAAATTACTTTTTTAGTAACTGCAGGAGAAAAGCATTTAAACCTCCGTGGCGCTTTTGCCGATAGTGGCTTTTTAAACATGTTCGATTTCCCTATGCTGAAAGGAAACATGGATCAGGCTTTAAACGAAGCCAATAATATAGTATTAACAGAAAAACTGGCTAAAAAATTATTTGGCAACGAAGATGCTTTAGGTAAAATTGTAAAGATAGATAGCAACGCCAATTTTACCGTTACAGGTGTAATGGCTGATCTGCCCAATAACACCATGTTTGACTTTGAATATTTATTACCCTGGAGCTTTATGACAAAATTAGGTTGGGACGATCAATTCTGGGGCAATAATTCAGTGAAGACTTTTGCATTATTAAAACCAAATGCATCGCAGGCAGAATTTGATAGAAAAGTTAAAAATATTACCATTAGCCATTCTAAAGAAACAGAACAGGTGTTTTCGCATTTGTTCAGCAAACTGCACTTATATTCAAAAGATGATAATGGAAAGTTGGTAGGCGGACAAATTGAAACGGTGCGATTATTTATCATTATTGCGGCATTCATTTTGCTGATTGCCTGTATTAATTTTATGAACCTGTCAACTGCACGTAGCGAAAAACGTGCAAAAGAAGTAGGCATACGAAAAGTAGCGGGAGCGTATAAACGCAGTTTAATAGCACAATTTATTGGCGAAAGCATCATGCTTTCTTTTATGGCTTTTATAATTGCCATTGTATTAATACAATTTAGCTTGAGCAGCTTCAGCCAGTTAACCGGTAAGCAATTGCATATTGATTATGGCAATATTTATTTTTGGTTGTTTGCCATTGGTTTTGTTTTGTTCACCGGCCTTGTAGCTGGTAGTTATCCTGCCTTTTATCTTTCTTCTTTTACACCTGTAAAAGTATTGAAGGGTACATTTAAAAAAGCCAATGCCCTGGTAACACCTCGTAAGGTATTGGTAGTGTTGCAATTTACTTTTGCCATCATACTAATTATCAGCACCATTATAGTACAACATCAAATAAGGTTTGCGCAAAGCAGGGATGCCGGTTATAACAGAGAGAATCTGATCTATGTTTTTACACAGGGCGAAGTAGATAAACACTATAAAACCATAAAAGATGAATTGATAACAAACGGCATTGCAACTTCCGTTACCAAATCTGCTAACCCCATCACACAGCGCTGGAGTGATAGCTGGGGTTTTAGCTGGGAAGGCGCAACAGAAACAGATAAAAAACTGGACTTTGTACGCCTTGGCGCCGATGCGGATTTTGTAAAAACTATTGGCGTAAAATTGACGGCTGGCAGAGATATTGATATGTATAATTATCCCACTGATACTGCTGCTATTTTGTTGAACGAATCTGCAGTAAAAGCAATGCGCCTTAAAAACCCAATAGGGCAGATAGTAAAAAATGATGGAGAAGAATGGCATGTTGTAGGAATAATAAAGGACTTTGTTTTAGAATCGCCTTTTGTAGAAAAGATCAATCCAATGATGGTGCAGGGGCAACGGAATTTTTTCCAGGTAATGCACATAAAATTAAACCCTGCCAATGGTGGTACTGCAGCAACGCTGGCAAAAGCAGAAGCTATTTTTAAAAAATACAATCCCCAATATCCATTTGAATATGCATTTGCAGATGACTCTTATGCCAATAAGTTTAAAGAGCAACAGCGTACAGGCGTATTAGCTATGTTATTTGCTGGATTAACAATTTTCATTTCTTGTTTAGGATTATTTGGATTGGCTTCTTATATGGCGGAAAACCGCATTAAAGAAATTGGTGTACGCAAAGTGCTTGGTGCAAGTGTAGGTTCTGTTACAGCATTGCTGTCTAAAGATTTTTTAAAACTGGTGGGCATATCGTTTTTAATAGCATCGCCTATTGCGTGGTACGCGATGAGCCAATGGTTGAAAAATTACAGTTATCGTGTGGATATTGAATGGTGGGTATTTGCAATTACAGGAATATTATCCATTGTTATAGCATTGGCTACGGTTAGTTTTCAGGCAATAAAAGCGGCAATTGCCAATCCTGTAAAGTCATTGAGAACAGAGTAATCGATAATAAAATAAGACTTATCCAATTAATATCCTGATGAAAAGTTTGCGAACTGCATAAAAGTATAATTATGTTTAAAAACTATTTCAAAACAGCCTGGCGCAATTTAACAAGAGGTAAAGGTTTTTCTTTTATTAATATTACCGGCCTTGCCGCAGGTATGGCTGGCGCTATACTTATTTTGTTATGGTTGCAAAACGAAATCAGTTTTGATAAGTTTCATGATAATAAAGATAATTTGTACGAAGTGTATGGCCTTACCAGCAATACAGATGGACATCCTTTTGCTATACCTGTAGTATCGCAACCATTAGGCCCGGCTTTAAAGCAGGATTATCCTGAAATAGAAGCAGCCTCCCGTGTAAAAGATATCGGCAATTTTCTTTTTACAGTCAATAATAGAAGTTTTACGAATGTAAATGCAAGTTTTGTAGACTCTTCTTTTTTAAACATGTTTAATTTTCCTTTAACAGAAGGAAATAAAGACGGACAATTGAAAAATGTGTACAGCATTACTATTACTGAAAAATTAGCTAAGCAATTTTTTGGCAATGAAAATGCAATAGGTAAAATTATAAGAATTGATAGTGCCGATAACTTTACCGTTACTGGTATTTTGAAGGATTTGCCTGCCAATACCCGTTTCACATTTGACTGTTTGTTGCCATGGGATTATTTGAAGAAATTAGGAGAAGGTTATACCAACGAAAGTTGGAAAAGTAATAACACACCAACTTATGTATTGCTTAAACCTAATACAAATGTTGCAGCAATAAATGCCAAAATAAAAGACATCACAAGACGTAAGACTGGTAGTGCAGATATTTGGACGCATTTTCTTTTTCCGCTTAAAGACTGGCATTTGTATAGCGAATTTAAAGATGGTAAAATAAGTGGCGGCAGAATAGAAACAGTTCGAGTGTTTGGTATTATTGCTGCTTTTATTTTGTTGATTGCCTGTATCAATTTTATGAACCTGAGTACAGCAAGAAGTGAAAAGCGTGCCAAGGAAGTAGGCATTCGCAAAGTTGCAGGTGCAGGAAAAAGTTTACTGATCAGCCAATTTATTGCAGAAGCTTTTTTAACTGCTTTATTATCTGGTATACTTGGCTTATTGATTGTGCAATTGACATTGCCCTATTTTAATACTTTGATCAATACGCAACTTGCTGTTCCTTATAACAGTGCATATTTTTGGTTAGCAGCATTGGGCTTTATTATTTTTACCAGCCTGCTTGCAGGAAGCTATCCTGCATTTTATTTATCTTCTTTTAAACCCATCAGCATATTTAAAAAACAATTCAAAAATAATAATGCTGCTTTATCGCCAAGAAAAGTATTGGTAGTAGTACAATTTACTTTTGCTATTATACTAATCATTTCTACCATCGTTATTCGCAACCAGGTGGTGTATGCACAAAACAGGGATATTGGTTTTTCAAAAAATAATTTGATCCATGTAAATTTTGTAGGTGATATTGACAAAAATTATCCAATGATAAAAGAAGAGTTGATCAGCAATGGCATTGCATCTTCTGTAACCAAAACCATGTTGGGAATTACCGAAGGTGGTAACCATACCTGGGGGCTTAGATGGCAAGGGGAAGCAGGAAAAGATACCAATACAACAATAACCATATTTAGTTCGGATGCAGATCTTATAAAGACAACAGGATTGAAATTAATTGCAGGAAGAGATATTGATATCAATAAATATCCTGGAGATAGTCTTTCTGTTGTGTTAAATGAAACAGCAGTAAAATTAATGGGTTTTAAGGATCCCATTGGCCAAATTATTGCAAGGCCATATGCACATTTAAATATGAAGGTAGTTGGCGTTGTGAAAGATTATGTTACAGCATCACCTTATGATGAAATTCCACCGATTGTTATTGAAGGGCCAAATGCCTGGTTCAATACCATGCATATAAAATTAAATGCTGCAAAAACAACTGCAGATAATTTAGCAAAAGCGGAAAAAATATTTAAAACATACAACGCTGCTTATCCATTCGAATATCAATTTGTAGATGAAGAATATGCTGCAAAATTTCAGGATGGGGAACGCACAAAAACACTGGCTGGTTTGTTTGCAACATTGGCCATCATTATTTCCTGCCTGGGTTTGTTTGGCCTATCCGCTTATATAGCCGAGAGCAGAATAAAAGAAATTGGTGTACGCAAAGTATTGGGCGCTTCGGCCTGTAACATCACCAGGTTATTATCGATAGATTTTGTAAAACTTGTTATCATCTCCATGATAATTGCATCGCCGGTGGCATGGTTTGTCATGAACAAGTGGTTGGAAAGTTATACCTATAGAATATCAATTAGCTGGAGTATATTTTTAATAGCTGGAATGTTCGCAATATTCATTGCATTGTTCACGGTAAGTTTTCAGGCAATAAAGGCAGCAGTTGCAAATCCTATTAAAAGTTTACGAACAGAATAAAAGTATAAGCCATGATAAAAAATTATTTCAAGATCGCCTGGAGAAATCTTAAAAAAAATAAGAGCTATGCCTTTATTAATATTATGGGGCTTGCCTTAAGCATTACTTGCGGCATACTTATCTTTTCATTGGTAAATTATCATTTGTCCTTTGATAATTTTCATCCCAATGCCGATAGGATTTACCGCATTGTAACGGAACAGCACAGAGATAATATCAGTTACACAGATGGTGTGCCGGCCCCATTAGGAAAAGCAATTCGTACAGATTATACTTTTGCTGAAAAGATAGCACGGATAGCTACTTTTAACCAACAGTTGATTACCATAAATGCTGATGGAGGTATAAAAAAATTTAAGGAGAAAGAAGGCGCTGCTTTTACAGAACCCGAATATTTTTCCATCTTTAATTTTCCTTTGGCACAAGGAAATATAAAGTCTGCTTTAAACGAACCCAATACAGCTATCATTACTGAAAGATTGGCAAAAAAATATTTTGGTAATGATGACCCCATCAATAAAATATTTCGTGTAGACAATAGGGTGGATTGCCGGGTGACTGGTATTTTAAAAGACCTGCCTGAAAATACCGACCAGAAAACAGAGATTTATGTGTCTTATGCAACGCTTAAAACTTATGATGAATGGTTATCAAAAGATGATTCATGGGGTGGAATAGAAAGTGCCATGCATTGTTATGCATTATTAAAAAATGGGGTGACGCCTGTACAGGTTGAAAATGTTTTACCGGCGTATGTAAAGAGATTTCGCCCAACAAGTAAAAATGTACACCATTATAAATTACAACCGCTTGCAGATGTACATTTCAATCCGCATTACGGCGGTGCCATGGAAAAAAGAAATTTATGGGTATTATCGTTTATTGCTCTTTTCCTTATCATAACAGCTTGTGTAAATTTTGTTAACCTTGCAACTGCACAAGCGCTCAATCGTTCTAAAGAAGTAGGTGTAAGAAAAACTTTGGGGAGTTTAAGGTTGCAATTGTTTTGGCAATTTATTTCCGAAACAGGATTGATCACCATCATTGCAACAATCATTGCCTACGGTTTATCATGGCTGGCATTGCCTTATGTTAATGATTGGTTCGGCATACATATCAATATTAATATACTAACTAGCTGGCAACTACCCGTATTCATGTTGTTGCTTGCAGCATTGGTAACTTTTTTATCGGGTTCTTACCCGGGTATTATATTATCAGGCTTTAAACCCGTTCAGGCCATCAAAGGAAAATTATCACAACAAAGTTTGGGAGGATTAAATACCAGGAGAAGCCTTATTGTTACACAATTCGCCATATCGCAAGTATTGATCATTGGAATGATAGTGGTGATGGGCCAAATGAAATACGCAAAAGAATCTGATCTTGGATTTAATAAAGATGGTATTGTAATGATTCCATTTGCATCTGGTGCAGATTCTACTGCAGCAGAAACATTACGCAACCGTTTTAGTACAATAACAGGTGTAGAAAAAGTGTCGCTGTGTTATGGCGCACCTATGGACGATAATAGTTGGACAACCAGCATGCGTTTTGATAACCGAACAGAGGACGAAACATCGAGGGTAAGTTATAAAGCAGGTGATACAGCTTACCTTTCTACATTTGATTTGAAACTGGTAGCAGGAAGAAATTTTTTCCCTGCTGACACGGTAAAGGAATATGTGGTGAATGAAACGATGCTAACCAAACTGGGTATTCGTTCTCCCAATGATATTTTAGGTAAAACACTTAGGGTAGATGGTGTTGCAGCTCCTGTGGTTGGCATAGTAAAAGATTTTCACGACAGGTCTTTTCATGATGATATCAATCCTATCTGCATTGCCTCCTTCTCTAAAAATTATCAAAATTTTGCAGTAAAGATAAATTTGCTAAATGCAAAATCCACCCAGGCTGCTTTGGAAAAAGCGTGGAGCGATATGAGCCCCAACAATATTTATGAATCTAAATTATTAGCTACCAATATCGCTGCATTTTACGAAACAGAAGACCTGATGTTGAAACTGGTGCAGGTATTTTCTTTCATCGCCATTTTTATTGGTTGCCTTGGCTTGTATGGGTTGGTATCGTTTATGGCTGCACAAAAAACAAAAGAGATTGGGATAAGAAAAGTATTGGGGAGCAGCGTATCACAGATACTATGGCTTTTTGGAAAAGAATTTTCTCGGCTGATCATTATTGCATTTTTAGTAGCGGCACCATTGGCATGGTGGGCAATGCACGCCTGGCTGCAGGATTATAAATTCAGGATCAATATCAGTATATGGTTTTTTATAATTGCAGTAAGCACAACATTTATTGTTGCAGCATTAACTGTGAGCTACCAGGCAATAAAAGCTGCGCTTGCAAATCCGGTAAACAGTTTAAGAACAGAATAAAATTATAATGATGATAAAAAATTATATCAAGATCGCCATCCGCAACTTATGGCGCAATAAAGTTTTTGCTTCCATCAATATTTTTGGTTTAGCCGTTGGCTTTACCTGCTGTTTGCTTATCAGCGGTTTTTTGTATGATGAAATGAGTTATGATAAATTTCCAAAAGATGCGAAAGATATTTATCGGGTAGAGATAAATTTGGAGAATAAGGATTTTTATTCTGCTCCGGATGTTGCTGTAGGCAGGGGCATAAAAAATGCATACCCCGAAGTACTGGATTTTGCCCGTATGGCTACCAGGAGAAATGTATTTGTGCAATATGAAAATCGGCAATTTAAAGAACCTGCAATTGCTTATGTCGATTCAAATTTTTTGCAATTGTTCTCTATACCTCTTGCACAGGGTAATGTAAAAACAGTATTGAATGAACCACGTACCTTAGTTTTATCCAAAACAGCGGCAAAAAAATATTTTGGCAATGCGGATCCCATAGGAAAAATTTTATTGCTGAATAGTGATTCGGCACATCCTTACAAGGTATCCGGTATTCTTGATGAAATGCCAGGTAATCTTCATTTTAATTTTGATTTTTATACCCCCTTTCGTGATGATCCCAATAATCAAACCTGGAGTAACGTAGGCGACTATACTTATATTAAGTTAATGCCTGGTACGGATCCTAAAAAACTGGAGGCAAAATTTCCAGAGCTGGTTGCAAAATACGTAGTGCCCGAGGTGCAGCATGATATGGGTATCAGCCTTGCAGAAGCACAAAAATCAATTAACACTTTCGTATTCTATTTAAAACCTATTGAAAAAATTCATTTGTATTCAAACAATAAAGATGAACTGGAAATAAATGGGAGTATCAAGTATGTGTACATATTTGCGGCGCTGGCATTTTTTATTATTTTACTTGCTGCTGTAAACTTTACCAATCTTTCTACAGCTGCTTCTATCAAACGTTCAAAAGAAGTAGGCATAAGAAAAGTAATGGGTTCTAATAAAAAACAATTGATATTACAGTTTTTATCAGAATCGATTTTGCTTGCTGTTTTTGCCTACATCATTGCAATGGGTTTTGTTTATTTCACACTTCCCTTTTTTAATAATTTATCAGGCAAACAACTTTTATTTACTGCATTTATTAATTACAAAGTAATACTGTTATCATTGGCATTTGTGTTTTTGGTTGGTATATTAGCCGGAACATATCCTGCATTTTTTCTTTCTTCATTCAATATCATCAATATTTTAAAAGGCAAAAAAAATGCTGCACCAAAAAGCAGCCAGCATTTACGCAGCGGATTGGTTGTTTTTCAATTTGCAGTTTCTATCGCATTAATTATTTGCACTATTGTTGTATATCAACAATTGCATTTTATGCAAAACAAAGAATTGGGTTTTGATAAAACACAAGCACTGATCATTAATGATACCCATTTAATTGGCAATGCCCAGGAAGCTTTTAAGCAGCAAATATTACAAGATAACAGGGTTGTAAGTGCAACCATTACAAGGGATGTACCGGTGAGTATACCTAATGGCAATATGGATGGTACACAGGCTTACGCAAAAGAAAATGCAGAAAAGGAAGGCCGAGCAGAAATTCATATCAACAAATACCATGTGGATTATGATTATTTAAAAACACTGGGTATGCAAATGAAAGCAGGGCGTTATTTTTCCCGTGACTTCAATGATTCAAGCGCAGTAGTTTTAAACGAAGCCGCAGTAAAAGAATTTGGAATTTCCGGCGACCCTGTTGGAAAATCTATCATTACCAGTGGCCAGCATGAATTTAATATCATTGGCATTGTAAAAGATTTTCATTATACTTCTGTAAAAGAAAAAATTGTCCCGCTGGCGATGATGCTTGGCAGAAATAATGGCGGTATGATTGTAAAAATAAAAACCGCTGGCGTAGAAGGCTTATTGGCATCATTGAAAAATACATGGAATAGTTACAATCCAAAAGGGCCTTTCTCTTACAATTTTATCGATGACCGTTTTGCAGCCGTTTATAAAAGTGAAGAACGTACCGGCGAAATATTTTCTGTATTCGCCATCATCTCTATCATTATTGCTTCACTGGGTTTGTTTGGCTTATCAGCTTTTGCAATTGCATTGCGAACAAAAGAAGTTGGTGTGAGAAAAGTATTGGGTGCCAACGTGAGCCAGGTAGTGTTATTGTTGTCAAAAGATTTTTTATACATGGTGCTGGTTGCATTTGTGGTGGCAGTGCCACTTACCTGGTTTGCAATGTATAAGTGGCTACAGGAATTTGCTTACCGCATAAATATTGGATGGACAGTTTTTGCACTGGCCGGAGGTGCTGCAATATTGATTGCTTTTGCAACAGTAAGTTTTCAGGCGATAAAAGCAGCAATTGCAAATCCTGTAAAGTCATTACGCACCGAATAAAAGTATAACTATGATAAAAAATTATTTTCTACTGGCAGTAAAGAATTTCAGAAAACAAAAAATGTTTTCGTTAATCAATATTTTGGGCCTTACGGTAGGCATTACCTGCTGTATGATGATATTTTTATTCATCATGAATGAATTTAGCTACGATAAATTTCATAAAGATGGAAAAGATATTTACAGGGTGATGCGTACTGGGCAAATAGATGGGCAGCAAAGAGAAGTGCCTTACGTTTCTGCACCATATTCTACTGCATTGGCAAATGATTATCCTGATGCCATTAAAAAAACAGTAAGGGTAAATCCTGATAATGACCTTATCAGTTATAATAATGTCTCTTTTAACGAAAAGAAAATTTACCTGGTAGACAGTAACTTTTTTGATTTCTTCAATTTCAAATTGATAAAAGGTAACCCTAAAACAGTATTGAATGAACCAAAGAGTATTGTGATGACGGAATCGGCGGCAAAAAAATATTTTGGCACCGAAGATCCGATGGGAAAAATTGTGGACTTCAACAAAAAAATGCAATTGAAGGTTACCGGTATTGCAGCAGATGCACCCGTAAATTCCCATTTGGATTTTGATATGATAGTGCCAATAACCAATTGGCGGAATGAACATTGGTTTAACCAATGGCCCAACAATGGCATGTTTGCTTATGTACAACTTAATCCCAATGTTGACGTAGCGCAATTTAAAAAATCGCTGCCCGGCTTTATGGATAAATACATGGGCAAGTTTTATAAAGAAAACGGATTTAAAATGGGGCTTACCATTAATCCATTAACTAATATTTATTTTGAAGGCGAAACGCCTTTTGATAATGTAAAACATGGCAGCAAAAAAATGGTATATATTTTTATGAGTATTGCCATATTGATATTGCTGATTGCGTGTATTAATTTTATGAACCTTGCTACAGCAAGGGCAACAGATCGCTCAAAAGAAGTAGGCCTTAGAAAAGTATTGGGTGCTGTTCGAAAGCAATTGACGGGACAATTTATTTTAGAATCAGTTTTATTTACAACCATTGCAACAATATTGGCATTGGTATTACTACAGTTACTGATGCCTGCTTACACTAATTTTTTAGGATATAAATTACCATCTTACTGGAGCAATGTTTGGTTCTATGTTTTTATTGCAGGGGTTATTATTGTTGTTGGGGTAATAGCTGGTAGCTATCCTGCATTACTGATGTCTTCTTTTTCTCCAATAGAATCATTAAAAGGAAAATTGAAGATTGGAAAAGGCGGTGCTTTCTTCAGAAAGACATTGGTGGTTTTTCAATTTGCCATTTCGGTATTGTTGATTATCAGTGTAACAGTTGTTGTCAATCAAATGCATTATGTACAAAATACCGATCTGGGTTTTGATAAAGAGCAATCCATGATTGTAAAAATCGATAATGGCCCGATATACGATCATAGGCAACAATTCAAGAATTTGGTAAAAGCAGATGCCGATGTATCTAGTGTGGCTTTAATGACTGGAGAACCAGGTGGATTTCATGATGGATATACTTTTGAAGCTGAAGCAAAACCTGGCGAAAAAATATTGTTTAATACAGAGTATACAGATTTTGAATATGCCAAAACATTAGGCATAAAGATAATTGCGGGCAGGGATTTTTCAGCAGACTTTCCTACTGACTCTACCAAAGCCGTTTTAATTAACCGGGCCGCTGCCACTAAACTGGGTTATACGCCTGAGCAAGCAGTGGGAAAATGGATAAAGAATGTAATGTATGATAGTTTGCCCAGGATAATCGTAGGTGTTACTGATAATTTTCATTACAAGTCATTAAAGGAGTCTATTGGGGAATTGGTGATTTCAACCCGGGATGGCGACAGAAGGCTGGCATTAATAAAATTAAAAACAGCAAACTTGCCACAAGCCATTGAGCGTATAAAGAAAATGTACACTAGTGTTGCCCCCGATTATCCATTCGAATATACATTTTTGGATGAAAAATTTGCAAGCTTGTACAAAGCAGAAACCAAGCAGGAATCTTTATTAAGTATTTTTTCTGTAATAGCTATTGCTATTGCATGCCTTGGTTTATTTGGTTTAGCATCTTATACGGCTATTAAAAGAACAAAAGAAATTGGTGTAAGAAAAGTGTTAGGTTCATCAGTAAATAACATTGTATTGCTGTTGTCAAAAGATTTATTGAAACCGGTTTTGCTTGGAACAATTATAGCAGTGCCTATAGGCTATTTTGCAATGGACAAATGGCTGCAAAGTTTTGCATACCGCACTACAGTGCATTGGTGGTTGTTTGCAATAGCTGCAATGGTTGCAGTTTTTATAGCAATATTTACGGTAAGTGTTCAGGCAATAAAAGCTGCATTGGCTAATCCGGTAAAAAGTTTAAGAACAGAATAAGTAATAGCTAAAATAAAATAATATGCTAACAAACTTTTTTAAAACCACCTTGCGTAGCCTTTGGAAAAACAAAGGCTACAGCTTTTTAAATATAGCAGGCTTAGCTATTGGCATTGCCTGTGCGGCATTAATTTTTTTATGGGTAGAAGATGAAAAAAATTATGATAGCACCCAGCTTAAAAAAGATAACCTCTATCTTGTAAAAATAAATTCATTGGTTGATGCAGGCGTGTTTACACATTCATCTACACCCACGCCAATGGGGCCGGCAATACAAACAGCAATACCTGGTATTGAAAATACCTGCCGCTTTTCTGAAGAAGGAAGTAAATTATTATTTGGCACAGGCGATAAAGCAGTGTATGCAACAGGCTCTTATGCTGAGCCTGCTGTATTCGATATGTTCACGTTGCCTTTTGTACAAGGCAATGCAAAAAATGCTTTTGCACAAATATATTCATTGGTAATTACAGAAAAAACTGCAAAGAAATTTTTTGGCAATGATAATAATGTAATTGGTAAAAGCATCAGGGTTGATAATAAGCAAGATTACATTGTATCGGGTGTTATAAAAGATTTGCCTGAAAATTCTTCACTACAATTTGAATGGCTGGCACCTTTTAAGATTCTGCAACAGCTATATCCTGATCAACAGGAGAAATGGGGAAATTTTAATCTGACTACTTACGTTGAATTAAAACCTGGTGTTGCACCGGAAAGCATCGATAAAAAATTATCCGATTTACTCCTGCAAAAACAGGGCGGCACAACTTCCAACACACATCCGTTTTTATTTGGCATGAATGACTGGCGCTTGTATAACGATTTTGTAAATGGTAAAAAAAGCGGTGGTGGAAGAATACAATATGTACATTTATTTTCTCTTATTGCATGGATCATTATTTTTATAGCTTGTATCAATTTTATGAACCTTGCCACAGCACGTAGCGAAAGAAGAGCAAGAGAAGTTGGTGTAAGAAAAGTATTAGGTGCTGGAAAGAAAAACTTGGTGATGCAATTTATCGGCGAAGCATTATTTATGTCTTTTATTGCAGCAGTTGCAGCAGTTATAATAGTGTCTTTATTATTGCCTTTGTTTAATACACTGGTACAAAAAAACCTTTCGCTGGGTTTTCAAAACCCAACGCATTTGATTACTATAGTTTTACTGGCATCGGTTTGTGGGTTAATTGCAGGAAGCTATCCATCGTTTTATTTATCTTCTTTCAACCCGGTATTTGTTTTAAAAGGAGTAAAATTAAAAACGGGCAGTGCCGCATTTATAAGAAAAGGATTGGTGGTACTACAATTTACTGTTTCAATTGTGTTGATTGTAGGTACTATTATTATCTACCAACAAATACAGCATTTTAAAAGCAGGAACATTGGCTATAATAAAGAGAACTTATTGCAATTGCAACTGCAGGGCGATATGCAGAAAAATTTCACTGCAATAAAACAAGATTTGGTTAACTGCGGCGTTGCTGCCAATGTTGCATTGGCAGATCATGAAACAATAACGGGCGGCAACAATACCACCAACATTAATTGGGAAGGCAAAGACCCTAACAGTATAATCGTAATATCGCAACGCCTGGGCAGCCCCGAATTTATTTCAACTGCCGGTTTGCAATTGCAGGAAGGAAGAGATTTTCAATCTACTGATGTTATTGAATTAGGAGAGAACCACCAGCCAAAAGATACTGCACACCCTTTTAATGTAATGATTACCGAAACCATGGCAACATTAATGGGAAAAGGGAGTGGTGTTGGTAAAATAATAACCCGTGAAACAGACAGGGGTATTATGCAATTAAAAGTGATAGGTGTTGTAAAAGATTATGTGTATGGCGATATGTATGGCAAATCGGCGCCAGTAATTTTTTATTGCATACCGCAGGCGGCTACACTAATGTATGTGCGTATGAAAGCAAAGATTGACCCCGAACAGGCTCTTGCAAAAATTGGCGCTGTTATGAAGGCTAATAATCCTGCTTATCCTTTTGAATATAAATTTGTTGATGATGAATTCAACAATATGTTTTTAAGTGAAATGCTGATCAGTAAATTATCCCGTGTGTTTGCTGCATTGGCCATCATCATTTCTTGCCTGGGTTTATTTGGCCTTGCTGCTTATACTGCTGAACAAAGAAAAAAAGAAATCGGTGTAAGAAAAGTTTTGGGCGCCAACACTTCTGGCATTGCGGCATTGCTTTCTAAAGATTTTATTAAGCTGGTTGGCGTAGCCTGCATCATTGCATTTCCTGTTGCGTGGTGGATGATGAACAGCTGGTTACAGAATTATGAATATCGTATCAATATCAACTGGTGGATATTTTTATTTGCGGGAATGATTGCAATGCTGATTGCCTTGCTTACAGTAAGTTTTCAAGCCATAAAAGCAGCTGTCGCTAACCCAATAAATAGTTTACGTACAGAATAAAAGTATAACATGATAAAAAATTATTTCAAAATTGCCTGGCGCAATCTTTTTAAAAGCAAAGTATCTTCCTTTATTAATATTGGCGGCCTTGCGTTGGGTATGGCTGTAGCTATGCTGATTGGTTTTTGGATTTATGATGAATTATCTTTTGATCATTACCATACAAACTATAAAAAGATAGCAAGGGTAATGCAGCATCAAACTGGTAACGGACAAGTATACACTCAAAGAGCAATGCCATTTCCTTTAGGTGAAGAGCTTAGGGTAAAACACGGCAGCGATTTTAAATACATCGTTCGCTCTTCATGGCAAGGAGGGCACATTCTTAGTATTGGTGATAAAAGAGTTTCACAAAATGGTATGTACATGGATGTAGATGCTGCAAAAGTGCTGACATTGAAAATGTTGAAAGGAAGCAATGATGGATTAAAAGACATGAATTCGGTTTTGTTGTCAGAATCTGCAGCAAAAGCCATTTTTGGAGATGCAGAACCCATTAACCAACTAATAAAGATTGATAACAAACAAGAAGTAAAAGTTACTGGTGTTTATGAAGACCTTCCTTTCAATACACAATTCAGGGATCTTCATTTTATTGCACCATGGGATTTATATGTAGCATCTGAACCGTGGATAAAAAATTCTATGACGGAATGGGGCAATAATTCTTTCCAGATATTTGCACAAATAAATGACAATGTAGATTTTGCTACGGTAAACAAACGCATCATCAATACAAAATTGGATAGGGTTCCGCCAGAAGATAAAAAATATAATTCACAGATTTTTCTTCATCCTATGGAAGACTGGCATTTAAGAAGCAACTGGGAAAATGGTGTTAACACCGGCGGCCTTATTGATTATGTATGGTTGTTTTTAATTGTAGGCATTTTTGTATTGCTCCTGGCTTGTATCAATTTTATGAACTTAAGTACGGCACGCTCAGAAAAAAGAGCGAAAGAAGTCGGCATACGAAAAGCCATTGGATCTTTGCGTGGGCAATTGATTAAACAGTTTTTTACAGAATCTTTATTGGTGGTTGCATTTGCGTTTGTTTTTTCCCTGGTTATAGTACAATTGATATTGCCCTGGTTCAATGATATGGCTAATAAAAAAATGACTGTGTTATGGACAAACCCTTTGTTCTGGCTGATAGGTATTGGGTTTGCATTGTTCACCGGCCTTATTGCCGGTAGTTATCCTGCATTGTATCTTTCTTCTTTTAAACCGGTGAAAGTTTTAAAAGGAACGTTTAAAGCAGGACGTTTTGCATCATTGCCACGCAAAGTATTGGTGGTACTGCAGTTTACCGTTTCGGTTATATTGATCATAGGAACAATCATTGTTTACCAGCAGATACAGTTTTCCAAAGATCGCCCTGTTGGTTATGATAGAACTGCACTAATGATGGTAGAAAAAAAATCGCCTGACTTTGATAATAAACTGGATTTACTAAGTGCTGAATTAAAAGGCAATGGTGCAATAACAGAAATTGCAGAATCATCAAGTCCACTTACTGAAGTATGGAGTAACAATGGCGGTATGAGCTGGGAAGGAAAAGACCCCAGCCTCGATGCAGATTTTGCCACAGTTTGGGTAACACCCGATTTTGGAAAAACAGTGGGCTGGAAATTTGCGCAGGGAAGAGACCTGTCGAAAGATTTTGTTACTGATTCTGCTTCCATTGTAATAAATGAAGCAGCAGTAAAATTTATGGGTGTTAAAAAACCACTCGGTACGGTTATAAAATGGGGCGATGGGCCACATGCAAAAAATTACACCGTGATTGGTGTTATAAAAGATATGTTGATGGAATCCCCTTACGAGCCGGTAAAGCAATCGATATACTTGTTGGGTAAAGGTACAAGTTGGGTAAACTTAAAATTAAATCCTGCTAAAAGCGCTAAGGAATCTATTACAAAAATCGAAGCTGCTTTTAAAAAGTTTGTACCCACTGCACCATTCGATTACAAATTTGCTGATGATGAATATGCAAAGAAATTTGATGCAGAAGAACGTATAGGAAAGCTTGCAGGATTCTTTACCATACTTGCAGTATTGATTAGTTGCCTCGGCCTGTTTGGTTTGTCTTCTTTTGTAGCAGAGCAACGCACTAAAGAAATTAGTGTACGAAAAGTATTGGGCGCTTCGGTTGTTAATTTATGGCGCATGCTTTCCAAAGATTTTGTTTTCTTAGTAATAATCTCTTGCGTTATTGCTGCGCCTATTGCCTGGTATTTTTTACATAACTGGTTGCAAAAATATAATTATAGAACGCCAATATCTTGGTGGGTATTTGTTGCGGCATTTGCCGGGGCATTGATCATCACTTTGCTTACCGTAAGTTTCCAAAGTATTAAAGCGGCATTGATGAATCCGGTGAAGTCATTACGATCAGAATAAATAAACTATATAAACATGTTTAAAAATTATTTTAAAACCGCCTGGAGAAATTTATTGAAAAATAAATTTTATACCGCCATCAATATTTTAGGATTAACAGCAGGATTAACTGTTGGTATACTGATTTTATTATGGGTGCAGGATGAAAAATCTTTTGATAATTTTCATCAACAATCGTCATCAATTTATCGGTTAGAAAACAGGGTGGGTACTGGGGCGAGTATTCAAATATGGCAATCAACGGTAGCACCTATCGGCGTAATGGCAAAAAAAGAATTGGCGCAGGTAAAAGACGAAGTAAGGATTACCAATGGTACTGTTTATGGGTTGTTTAAATATAAGGATAAAGTGTTTGTAGAAGACCGGACTACATTCGCAGATCCTTCCTTTTTTTCTGTATTTGATTTTAAATTGATAAAAGGCGACAATGAAAAACCTTTTCTTGATGATAACTCGATTGTAATTACCGAAACAACTGCGAAAAAATATTTTGGTAACGAAGACCCAATTGGTAAAGTAATCAATGCTGATGATAAGATTAATTTTACAGTAACTGGCGTAATTAAAGATTTTCCAAAAAATTCGAGTATTAAGGAAGATATAATATTGCCGATGAACTTACAGATTAAAAATTGGAACCAGAGCAGAAAAGACGGTAAAACTGCGGACGCAGATTTTACTGAATTTTCTTACCAAACTTATTTGTTATTACAACCTAATACTAATACCATCGCACTTGCTGACAAACTAAGACAAATACATTTGCGCAATAAAGCCGATGATACTGATATATTATACCTGCTTCAGTCGCTGCCTGCAATGCATTTATATAAGGCTGATGGTACCGATGGCGGCATAGAAACGGTGAGAATGTTTATCATCATCGCTTTACTGATTTTGGTAATAGCCTGCATTAATTATGTAAACCTTTCTACAGCACGTTCTATGTTACGTGCAAAGGAAATCAGCTTGCGTAAAATTGTTGGCGCTGCCAAATGGCAATTGTTTATGCAGTTTATTGTAGAAACTGCATTGTTATTTGTACTGGCAACTATATTGGCAATAGGGTTAATGTATTTATTAATGCCAGTATTCAATAAAATTTCGGGTAAGGAATTGGTATTTGACCTTGCCAGTTTTAGCGTTTGGAAAGTAATTATTATCACCATTGTAGCAACGCTTGCTGTTTCCAGTATTTACCCTGCATTTTTGCTGTCATCTTTTGAACCATTGAAAGCGCTGAAAGGAAAAATATCAGCAAGAATAAGTGATGCTGTATTTAGAAAAGTATTGGTAGTTGTACAATTTACTTTTTCTGTTGCTCTTATTGTTGGAACATTTGTCATCAGCAAGCAATTGAATTATATACGCTCCAAGCAACTGGGCTACGATAAAGAAAATGTTTTGGCTATTGGAATGCGTGGCGATATGAAAAAACATTACGAAGCAATAAAAACAAGCTTGTCTACGCAACCAGGTGTAATTGATGTTACAAGGGCGGGAAACAATATTGTACAGATAGGAAGCCAAACAGGTGATAACTGGTGGGATGGAAAAGGAAAAGATGAAACAATGATGGTAAGGCCCATGGCTATTGATAAAGACTTTATGACTTTTTTTAAAATGCAGATGCTCCAAGGCAAAACTTTTACCGGCTCAGTGTCAGATTCCGCACATTTTATTTTAAATGAAACTGCGGTACAAACTGCACGAATAAAAGACCCCATCGGAAAAATATTTAAGATGCATGGCGTGGAGGGGACTATTATTGGCGTAGCAAAAGATTTTCATATAGCATCTATGAAAAACAAAATTGAACCGGTGGTGTTTTATTATGCACCTGCAGATATGTGGGCCATCTATATAAAAACGACCGGTAAAGATGCGCCGCTGGCTATTGCAGCAGCAGAAAAACTATGGAAAGCATACAACGCTGAGTTTCCATTTTCTTATAATTTTTTAGATGAGATATACAATAACATGTATAAATCTGAACAAAGAACCGGTACACTCTTCAATGTGTTTGCCCTTATTGCCATTGTGATTTCTTGCTTGGGTTTATTTGGGCTGGCCACCTACACCGCACAAGTGCGTACCAAAGAAATTGGTGTACGTAAAGTTTTGGGTGCAAGCGTTCCGGTTATAATTAGGCTGCTGGCAGCAGATTTTTTAAAATTGGTGTTAATTGCCATTGTGATTGCAACACCAATTGCCTGGTATTTGATGAATAAATGGCTGCAGGATTTTGCTTACAAAACAACCTTGGGCTGGACGATTTTTGCATTTTCTGGGTTGACTGCTATTGCCATTGCACTATTTACAATAAGTTTTCAGGCGGTAAAAGCGGCTATTGCAAATCCCATTAAATCATTGCGAACCGAATAGCGGCATGCCAAAAGAAGTCAAGTTTTTAAAACTTGACTTCTTTGAAAAAAATCATTGCGAACAAAATAAATATAATGCTATGCTTAAAAATTATTTCAAAATTGCCTTTCGTAATTTAAGCCGCAACAAATTATTCTCTTTTGTAAATATTGCCGGGCTTTCGATAGGATTAACCTGCGTTATACTAATTCTTTTGTTTGTAAAAGATGAATGGAGCTTTGATAAATTCCATGCCAACGGAAAAAATATTTATCGTTTGGTGCAAACTACAACCGATACCTCTGGTACTGAAAGGAGAAGTGGTAATACAGGCTTGCCACATGGCCCCGTGTTTACCGCAGAAATACCCGAGATAGAAAATTTTTGCAGGGTGAAAGGTTGGGATATGACAACCAAAAAAAATAACGAGGGGTTGAAATCAAAAGTATTATTTACAGACCCGAGTATATTTTCCATTTTTACTTTTGATATACAAAAGGGAAACAACACCGAAATGCTGAAAGGGCGCAACAGTGTAGTGTTGACTGACGAAACTGCAAAAAGATATTTTGGTAACGAAGATCCAATGGGCAAAACGGTTGCGATTGAAGTGGATACAGCTTTTGAAGATTTTATGGTAACCGGTGTTGTAAAAACACCACCATTAAATTCTTCGCTTCAATTTGATATGCTTATTCCTTTTGAAAGACAAAACCCAACGGATGCTGCTGAGTTAAACAAAAATATGAGCCAATGGGGCAATCTTTTTCTAAATACTTTTTTTCTGCTACGTAAAGATGCTGATCCAAAAGCAATAGAGAAAAAATTCTTCTCCGTATTTCTAAAACACAATGCAGAAAAATGGGAGGCGCTTCAAAAGCGTAATGGCAAAACAACATTGGCCTACACCTTGCAGCCACTTCTTTCCATTCATTTAGACAAAAGTTTTTTTGCCAGTAATGGCTTAAGTAACTGGAGTGATGCAACTTACTCTTATATATTATCTGGCTTAGCTATTTTAATATTGATTATTGCCTGCATTAATTTTATCAACATTGCTTTGGCAAGAAGCATGCAACGCAGCAAAGAAATTGGTATCCGTAAAGTTTCCGGCAGTTCAAGATGGCAGGTAATGGTACAGTTTTTAAGTGAGTCAATTGTAGTTACCACTATTGCTTTTTTGGTTGCTTTATTTTTGGTAAAATTGTCAATACCTTTTTTTAACGATATTTCCCATAAGCAATTTAGTTTTAGTTATTTGATACAACCTGCTACTGTAGCTGCTTTTGTAGGGTTAATCATTGTGGTATCGTTGTTGGCAGGATTCTATCCTGCCTTTATTGCTTCAGGTTTTCAACCGGCGCAAACGTTATACAGCCGTATAAAATTATCGGGTAAAAATCTTTTAGGAAAATCATTGGTAGTATTGCAATTTGTAATCGCAACAGCATTGATAATCGGCACCATTATTTTTATCAGGCAATTTAACTATATCAGCAAGGCAGACCTTGGTTATAATTCAAAAAATATGATTTACCTGCAATTTCCCTGGGATAAACCAGCAGAACTGCGGCAATTTAAAAATCAACTGGCACAAATACCATCTATACAAACTGTAGGTGCCAAAAGTGGCAATTTTAATAAAACCCGTTTTGATATAAATGGCAAACAAACCGACTGGACCTACTATGAACATATTGATGATAAATATTTGCAGGCATTACAAATTCCATTGGCAAAAGGCAGGTATTTAAGTTATGGCAATGTTGCAGACACGGTTTCTAATTGTATGATAAATGAGGCATTTGCAACAACGCTGCTGGATAGAACAAAAGACCCCATCGGCCAGGTAATAATGACGGGAAAAGAACCATTTACTGTTGTAGGAGTTGTAAAGGATTACCATTCCAATAATTTTAAAGAAAAAATTGAACCCATCTTTTTTTCATTGGATGCACATGGTGATTTATTGAACACCTATATTAAATACCTGCCGGGAAAAGAGAAAGAAGCTACTGCTGCAATTGCAAAAGCATACAAAACCATCTTGCCTTATGGTACATTCGAATCTTATAATATGGAAGACTGGCTTATGAGACGATATGAAGAAGATGCACAATGGAAAAAAATAATTACAGCATCTTCAATGATTGCCATCATGATTTCTATTTTGGGATTATTTGCGCTTACTGCGTTATCTGTGCAACAGCGGGTGAAGGAAATTGGTATCCGAAAAGTATTGGGTGCTTCCGCAGCCAATATCACTTTCAATGTTTCTAAAAGTTTTTTAAAGCTGGTATTTATTGCCATGCTTGTTGCGTCGCCAATTGCTTGGTGGGCAGTAAATAAATGGTTGGAAGATTTTGCTTACCGCATTAATATAAGTGCATGGATTTTTATTGCTGCAGGTATTATCGTGTTTTTAATTGCCCTGTTAACAGTTAGCATACAAGCAATAAAAGCGGCAATCGCTAATCCTGTAAAATCTTTACGAACAGAATAAAAATAACTATGATAAAGAATTATTTTACCATTGCGGTTAGAACATTGCTAAAGAATAAATTGTTTACAGCAATAAATATACTGGGCCTTTCCATTGGTATCAGTGCTTCATTGGTCATTTACCTGCTGGTAAATTATCATTTTACTTTTGATAAATTTGAAAAAGATGCCGGCCGCATTTATAGGGTAACTTCTAATTTTAGTTTTTCAGGTGAATTTTATCGTAACTCTGGTGTGTGCAATCCCATGGCAAGTGCAGTAAAACGTGAAATTACAGGTATTGATGCCGTAGTGCCCATCCGTAATTGGCAAGGAGGCGATAGGGTAGGCATACCCGCAAATAATAAAGATGTCCCCGTAGTTTTTAAGGGTCAAAAGGGCATTGAATTTGTAGATAGTAATTATTTTAATTTAGTCAACTACCAATGGTTGAGTGGATCACCTGCTGCCTCTTTAAACAAACCTTACCAAGTGGTGATTACTGAAGACAATGGAAATTTATATTTTCCAAATAGTAAACCCGCAGATATTATTGGCAAGGAGATTTATATAGATGATACGGTTAGGCTAACTGTAAGTGGTGTAGTAAAACCAATAACGGCCAACACCGATTTTTCTTTTAAAACATTTATTGCGTATACTACTTTAGAAAACACTTCTTTAAAACCTGATGGCTGGGATAACTGGAACAATACCAATGGTGCTCAGCAAATGTTTTTAAAATTGTCTGCAGGTACCGATCCTTCAAATATTGAAAAGCAGATTGGAGCTTTGTACAACAGAAATCAGAAAAAGGATGCCGATGATAAAAGTAAAACCTGGCATACGCTGCAGACCCTGAGTAACCTGCATTTTAATGCAGACTACGGCGCTTTTGATGTGCCTGTAGCCAATGAAAAAACATTATACAGTTTGTTGGCAGTAGCTGCTTTTTTATTATTGTTGGGCTGCATCAATTTTATTAATCTTACCACAGCCCGTGCAGCACAAAGGGCAAAAGAAATTGGTATTCGTAAAACAATGGGCAGTTCAAAAAAACAGTTGGTATTTCAATTTCTTTCCGAAACATTTTTACTAACGTTTACTGCAACGCTGTTTTCAATTGCGCTAACACCATTGATATTAAAAGCATTTTCGGGGTTTATTCCAGAAGGGCTTTCTTTTAGTTTGATTAAACAGCCAGGCATTGTTGTTTTTCTTTTATTATTGATAGCGGTAGTAACGATCTTATCAGGTTTTTATCCGGCATTGGTTCTTTCTAGATATAAACCCGTACTGGTTTTAAAAAACCAGGCATTTTCTAATACTGGCAAAACCCGTAACGCATGGCTGCGTAAATCATTAACCGTTTCTCAATTTGTAATAGCACAGGTATTTATTATGGCCGCCATATTGGTGAGTAAACAAATTGCTTTTTCTGTAAATAAAGATTTAGGTTTTAAAAAAGATGCAATCATATATGTGCAAACCAATTATTATGATACGGTGAAAAATCATAAATATATTTTGATGGATAAATTGAAGGCCATGCCTGAAATAGCCATGCTGAGCCTGTGCAGCAATCCGCCATCATCGGGCAGTACTTGGAGTGGCACGATGAAATATATAGATGGCAAAAATGAAATTGACGCTGATGTACAGCAAAAATTTGGCGATACCAATTATATTAAATTGTATAAAATAAAATTGCTGGCGGGTACCAATTTCGAGGCATCCGACACCGTAAATTCTTTTTTGATCAATGAAACCTATGCTCACATATTGGGTTTTAAAAATCCACAAGATGCCATTGGAAAATATATTAGCTGGAGCAAAAGACAAATACCTGTTAAAGGGGTGGTAGCTGATTTTAACCAGATGTCTTTGCATGAAGTGATAAAACCTTTGGTGATTGCCAGTTGGGAAGGCACAGAAAAAACCATCAATATTGCTTTGCAACCACAAAACGAAGCCGGTAACACCTGGCCGCTTGCCATTAAAAAAATAGAAAAGGCATTTAAAGAAGTATATCCCAAAGATGATTTTGAGTATACTTTTTTTGATAAAGACATTGAAAAATTTTATACAGCGGAACAAAATATTTCTAAATTATTGATGTGGTCAACCGGATTGGCAATTTTAATCAGTTGCCTGGGTTTGTTTGGTTTGGTGATTTACACAACTACACAACGCACTAAAGAAATAGGTGTAAGAAAAGTATTAGGCGCATCCATTACGCAAATTGTTACCATGATTTCAAAAGAATTTATCATATTGGTTTTAATTGCATTTGTAATTGCAGTGCCACTGGCATGGATAGGAATGCATAAATGGCTACAAAATTTTGCATACCGTACTGATATTAGTTTAGGGATATTCGCGGCAGCAATATTATTGATGGTTGCCATTGCACTGATAACACTGAGTTTGCAAACGATAAGAGCAGCAAGAGCAAATCCGGTAAAATCATTGCGAACAGAGTGAAATGTATTTTTAACCTAAAATAATAGTCAACCTAATTATTAAGGAATAATTAAATTAATACTATGTTTAAAAATTATTTCAAAATTGCGATACGCAATATTTTTAAAAACAAGGTTTATAGTTTTATTAATGTTGGGGGCCTTGCACTGGGATTAGCAACAGGATTTATTATACTGCTTTGGGTTGATAATGAATATTCGATGAATAGGTATCATACCAATACAGACCGCATTTACCAGGTAAATGCGAAATTAAAATTTGGGAATGATATTGCGGTGTGGGAAAATACACCAGCACCACTGGCTGTATTTGCAAAAGATAATATCAGCGATATAGAACAGGTTGCCAGGCTAAAATCAAATAATAATTATAAGCAGGTTGTAAAAACTGATAACAAATTTTTTGTTGAAGATAATATAGGATTTACCGAAAATGAGTTTTTCAAAATTTTTGATTTTCCTATTGTTGAGGGTAATCCAAAAGAACCGTTTGCAAAAGGTTTGTCTGTAATACTAACTGAAAATACAGCAAAAAAATATTTTGGGAATGACGATGCAGTGGGTAAAATACTTGGATACAAGGATACAACTTTTGTTGTAAGTGCGGTGATGAAAAATTTTCCGAATAATTCTTCCATGCAATTCGGTATGCTTTTTTCCTTTGATATCTTAAAATTAAAATTTCGTGGTAATGGGCAATGGAAAACAATTGACCAGGATTGGGGTAATTACAATTATTCTACTTTTTGCCTGATGAAGAATGGAGCTGGTACAGCAAATAGTGCGGATGCTATCATTAAAGAATTTAAAAAAGTAAATCCGGAGGGAGGTATCATGCAATTTCTTTTCAGGCCGCTAAAATATATATATTTATACAAAACTGATGGCAGTAAAGGAAGGCTTATAATGGTGGAGATCTTTTTTATCATCGCCATTTTTGTTCTATTAATAGCTTGTATTAATTATGTTAATTTAGTAACGGCAAGGGCTATGCAAAGGGTAAAAGAAATAAGTATTCATAAAATTATTGGTGCGGATAAAAAACAGCTTTTTTGGCAATTCTTTGTTGAAACAGGTGTGCTCTTATTATTGGCCACTGCCGCTTCATTGTTTTTGGCTAAATTATTATTGCCTGTTTACCAGCAAGTGTCGGGAAATAATGTTGCCTATGATTTAGCAAGTTGGCAAATGTGGAAAGTGTTATTAGCCATTGTAGGAAGTGTGTGGTTCCTGACTGGTTTATATCCTGCATTTCTGCTTTCATCTTTTAAACCGCTTGAATCTTTAAAAGGGAAAAATTTTCTTTCCAATGCCGGTGTTCTTCGGAAAAGCCTGGTAGTAGTACAATTTGTTGTAAGCATTACTTTGATACTTAGTACTGTTTTTATTCATCAGCAAATGAATTATATCCAACAAAGAGACTTGCATGTAAAAACAGATAATGTAATAGCATTTCCTATTTGGAAAATACAGCAAAAGGCAGAAGAATTTAAAAAGCAATTGCAACAGGCTTCTTATATTTCAGCAATAACAACAGCAAATACATCTTTGTTTGAAGGAACAAATACAACTACAGATATTGACTGGCCAGGCAAACCAAAGGAGGAAGAGATGGCGATTGCACAAATAGAAGTAGATAAAGGATTTATGAACTTTTTTCATATTGCAATAAAAGAAGGCACTGACTTTGATAAGGTATCACCTGATATGCCAAATTATATCCTTAATGAAACCGCAGTTAAAAAAATGGGCTTGAAAGACCCTGTTGGCAAAACAATCACTTTTCACGAACATCCGGCAACTATTATTGGAGTGGTGAAGGATTTTAATTTTGAAAGTTTGCATAAAGAATTGGCTCCTATGATAATGAGTTATAACACTCAAGATAACGGTGTTGTATATGTACAGGTACAACAAAAAGATGCACAAAAAGCAATCGCTTTGGCCCAAAAAATTTGGAAACAATACGAACCTGCTCTTCCACTTGAATATTCTTTTGTAGATGATAATCTTGCAAAGCAATATGACAAAGAAGCCCGAGCTTCAAAATTATTTGATGCCTTTGCCTGGATTACAATGTTTATATCATGCCTTGGCTTATTTGGGCTGGCAACGTATAGCGCCGAAAGAAGAGTAAAAGAAATTGGTATTAGAAAAGTATTAGGTGCAGATATACTTCAAATTGCTGCATTATTATCTAAAGAGTTTGTAGTGTTGGTATTGATTGCTATTATAATAGCTGTTCCCATTGTATGGATTGGTATGGATAAGCTCCTGAATTATTTTGCTTATCGTATTTCTTTGCAATGGTGGGTAGTTATTATAACAAGTGGCGTTGCAATACTTATTGCAATTACTACTATAAGTTTCCAGGCTGTTAGAGCTGCAATGGCAAATCCAGTAAAGTCGTTACGAACAGAATAATAGCAATAACTTTTATCCAACAATAAATAAAAATGTATGCTGAAACATTATTTTAAAGTTGCCCTGCGTAATTTATCAAGGCAAAAAGGGCTCACATTTATTAATGTGTTTGGTTTATCTGTTGGTATTGCCTGCTTTAGTTTATTCTTGCTATATGCTATAAACGAATTTACATTTGACCGGTTTAATAAAAACGAAAAAAATATTTACAGGGCTTACCTGCATATCAATGCAATAGGGGCCGAGAGTGAACATTCAAGCAGTTATATGCCCATGCCACTTGGCCCGGCACTGAAACAAGATTTTCCAGAAGTGGAAAATTATGCAAGGCTACGTGATGGATGGAACGGCATGGGAGATTTTATAAAAGCAGATGACAAGGTTTCAAATGCAAAAGTGTCTTATGCTGATCCTCAACTATTTTCCATTTTTACTTTTCATGTATTGTATGGTGATGTTGTCAATCCATTAAACGACCCACATAATGTTGTGCTTACTAAAACAGCCGCTTTGCAATTGTTTGGCCAGGAAAATGTAATTGGTAAAATTGTATCAATTAAAGCAGATAATGATTTTGAGCCATTTACCATAAGCGCAGTAACGGATGATAATCCATCCAACTCCAGTATACAATTTCAAATATTAGGAAGTTTTGATTATTATGCATCTACACGGTCGGGCAAGCAAGGCGTAAATAACTGGCACCGATCTGGCTATCTAACTTATGTGCAATTGAGGCCGGGCAGTAAACTCAATAATGCTACCGGGCAATTGGATAAATTTAGAGAAAGATATTATCCTGATGAACTTGCAGAAATTAAGAAGGACGGTGTTTGGAAAGGTGAAGGTTCGCCTATTGGTTATCGTTTGCAACCGTTAAGAGAAATGCACACCGATTTAATGATTGGCGGAGGGCCTGTTGATGCCATCGACCCAAAAAATATCTGGATATTATTGAGCATAGCTGCAGCGGTTTTAATTATTGCTTGTATCAATTTTACAACGTTGGCTATTGGGCGTTCTGCTGGTAGAGCAAAAGAAGTAGGCGTTCGTAAAGTAATCGGCAGCGGAAAAAAACAATTGGTGTTTCAATTTTTAGCAGAAGCTTTGGTGTTAAGTATTTTATCTGCCTTGTTTGGATTCTTACTCGGAAAATTATTACTACCCTTCTTTAACGAATTATCTGGCAGGGAAATTTCATTTTCATTTGCTCAATTTCCGCAATTGGTTTGGATGCTTATTGGGTTAGTACTTGTGGTGGGATTTTTGGCGGGTAGCTATCCTGCATTGGTGTTGTCACGTTTTAAACCAATTGAAGTATTGAAAAGTAAGATACGGGTAGGCGGATCAAATATTTTTACACGGTCATTGGTTACTTTACAATTTGTGTTATCTATCAGCCTTATCATTGCTACGGTTGTTATTTTGCAACAATTAAAATTTATGCAAAGCAAGAATCCGGGGTTTAATAAAGATAATATTGTGATGGTAGATGCCGAGGGTACCAATACAAAAAATATTTATCCATTGTTTAAACAAGCATTAGCAAACCAACATGCTATTAGTGGTGTAGCCAGTGCCGATTTTGGATTGGGAGAAGGTACAGGATGGAGCAGTTCGGGGTTTGATTATAATGGCAAACATAAAAGTGTGTATGAATATTTTATTGATAACGAGTACATCAAGCTGATGCAGATACCATTATTGCGGGGAAGAAATTTTGACAATATTATTGCCGATGATTCTGTTAAATCGGTGATAGTAAATGAAGCGATGGTTAAGGATTTTGGCTGGACATTGGACAATGCAGTTGGGCAGGAATTAAAAGGCTATTCAGAAACATTCTCACCGGTGGTAATTGGTGTGGTAAAAGATTTTAATTTCCGTCCTTTAAGCCACAAAGTAGAACCACAAATGTTTCAACATTTTCATGATTATGCAGCGTATAAATATTTTGTTCGTATCCAACCTGGTGATCCAGCTGCAGCTTTAGCCACCATGCAAAAAACATGGAAATCCATTGAGCCCAATCTGCCCTTTAAATTTACTTTTTTAGATGAAAGCCTCAATCGTTTTTATCATGCCGAAGCAAGGTGGAGCAGCATTGTAGGCTGGGCTGGTGGGATTTGTATTTTTCTGGCATGCCTTGGATTATTTGGCCTTGCTGCATTGGCTGCCGTTAACCGCACTAAAGAAATTGGCATAAGAAAAGTATTGGGCATTTCAACAATTGGTGTGGTAAGTTTATTGTCTAAAGATTTTTTAAAATTGATTTTTATTGCATTGCTTATTGCAACTCCATTAGCCTGGTATTTTATGCATAACTGGTTGCAGGATTTTGCATACCGCATCAATATTGGTTGGTGGATATTTGTAATTACTGGTATTGCTGCAATTGGTATTGCATTAATAACAATTAGTTTTCAGGCGCTTAAAGTTGCATTTGCAAAACCTGTGAAGTCTTTACGAGCAGAATAAAATATTTCTATGATAAAAAATTATCTCAAAATTGCCTGGCGCAATATTACCAAGCGTAGTTTTTATTCTTTACTCAATATTGCAGGCCTAGGTACGGGCATTGTGTTTACATTTTTAATTGGCGCTTATGTATGGAGCGAATTGCAGGTGAATAAAAAATTGCACAATGCATCGCATCAATATATTTTAACCAGCCTATGGAAAGACCCCAACATGGGTTATGAATTGGCCACTTTAGGGCCATTGGCAAAACGATTGAAAGAAGACTATCCCAATTTGGTAAAAAATTATTACCGTTTTGATGGTATCACTTCTTTTGTTTCTAAAGATGAAAAACATTTTAGAGAGAATGTGCAATTGGGCGATAGTACATTATTGAGTTTATATGGATTTAAATTGTTGGATGGCAACGCAGCTACTGCTTTAAACGAACCTTATTCTGTAGTAATAACAAAAGATATCGCCATTAAATATTTTGGCAAAACAAATATTGTTGGAGAAACAATAAATATGGGAAGCTCTTCTGGTACAAAACACGATTTTACAATTAATGCCGTACTGGATGATATTCCCGAAAATTCTGTAACCACGTTGAATGCAGAAAATAAAAATGCCATTTTTGTTCCCACTGCTTCTTATGCTTATTTTCATCGGGCAGATTTGGAAGCCTGGCAAAATATTCAAATAGCATCTTATGTTGAATTGCAAGATGGTGTTACCGCACAAAGCCTTGCTAAGCCAATACAACAATTGCTGCAGCAAAATACAACGGAAGTAACACAAAAAAATCTTGTTGTAAAACCAATATTGCTTAGCAATTATTATCTGCAAAAAGATAATGCCCTGGTAAAACGAATGTTGTATGCATTATCATTCATTGGTTTATTTATTTTATTAATGGCCGTTGTAAATTTTATTAATATCGCCATAAGCAGCGGCAGCAACAGGATGAAAGAGATTGGTGTAAGAAAAGTAATGGGAGGCATGCGGCCGCAACTAATCATTCAATTTTTAACAGAATCGCTGATATTGGTTTTGATTGCCACTTTAGTAGCGGTTGCCATATACCCAATTGTTGAACCATTGTTTGCACAAATGGTAGGCAAGCCATTGCCAGCATTGTTATCGTTGCCAGTATATTTTATTTTTGTTGTAATCACATTTATTGTGTTGCTCGGTTTGTTGGCTGGCATTTATCCTGCATTTGTTTTATCATCTGTAAATACCATTAATTCTTTAAAAGGGAAATTAAAAACTGTAAAAGAAAATATTCTGCTCCGCAAATCGCTGGTGGGTTTTCAATTTTGTATTGCATTGGTGGTTTTAATTGGCGCAACAATTGTTACCCAACAAATAGCCCATTTTTTTGGACAAGGCTTGGGATATAACAAAGAATATATTGTAGCATCGCAAGTACCCAGAGACTGGACGCCCGCGGGAGTACGCAAAATGGAAACGGTAAGAAATGAATTTGCAGCAATGCCGCAAGTGGCGAATGTTAGTTTATCATACGAAATCCCCAATGGCATGAATGGTGGCCAGCCGCCAATATATAAATTGGGAACAGATTCAACACAAGCCATTGCCATGCAGGCTTTGGTGACAGACGAAAATTATTTAAACACTTATCAAATTCCATTGCAATCAGGTGAGTTTTTTGATAGTAAAGGGCTTGATTCGGGAAAAGTAGTATTGAATGAAAAAGCGGCTACTGCTTTGGGGTATAAAGATGCTGCAACTGCGGTTGGGCAAACAGTAAGAATTCCTGGCGACCCAACTCTATATACCGTAAAAGGCGTTACCAACGATTTTCATTTTGGATCCATGCAGCAGGCCATACAACCTATGATAGTTTTTAACCTGGCAAATGCTACCAATTACCGTTACTTATCTTTCAAATTAAAACCAGGCAATACTTCCAACAGTATTGAAGCTATTCAAAAAAAATGGACAACACTTTTACCCGGTACTTCATTCGATTATGTTTTTATGGATGATGCGTTGAAAAAAATATACAAATCAGAACTACAGTTACAAAAAGCTGCATACACTGCAACTGTTTTATCTATCATCATTGTGCTGATGGGTGTATTGGGTTTGGTTTCTTTAAGCATTCAAAAAAGAACAAAAGAAATTGGCATCAGAAAAGTGTTGGGAGCATCGGTTAGTGGCATCGTTGTTTTATTTATGAAAGATTTTTTAGCAGTAATCATCGTTGCAGGAATAATTGCCTGCCCCATTGCATGGTTCATCATGAATGGCTGGTTGAGTGATTATGCATATCGGATTAACATTACTGAAACGCCTTTTATTATTTGTATTGCAGGTTTAGTTTTCATCACGACCATTCTAATAGCCCTTCAAACCATAAAAACAGGTACCGAAAACCCAGTGAAATCTTTACGAACCGAATAAACGATGCAAGATAGCCTGTACGAATACGAACGATAACTGTTCGTTTTCGTACACCTGCAATAAAATAATACTTCTAAAAGCTTGCTACACAATACCTTTGGCATTGGCACGGGGTTGGGGAATAACCATACGTTCCTTATCTTTCAAAAATATTGAGCAAAGAAAAAAACAACATTATGCTGGAACTAAAAGGAATTTACAAGTGGATCAACTCGGGTAGCAACAGGGTGTTTATTTTAAAAGACATTAATCTTTCTGTAAAAGAAGGCGAATTCATTTCCATCATGGGGCCGTCTGGTTCGGGCAAATCGAGTTTACTGAATGTGATTGGTATGCTGGATGAATTTAATGAAGGCGAATATAATTTTGTGCATGAATCGGTGCATAAGATGAAGGAAAAACAAAAAGCTGCTTTATACAAACAATACATCGGTTTTGTTTTTCAAGCATATCATTTGATTGATGAACTGACTGTGTATGAAAATATTGAAACACCACTAATCTACCAGGATATAAAAGCCAGTGAACGCAAAGCGATGGTTGCCGATATACTGGACAGGTTTAATATCGTTGGTAAAAAAGATCTTTTTCCTACACAACTTTCCGGTGGTCAGCAGCAGTTGGTTGGTATTGCGAGAGCGTTAATAGCGAAACCAAAGTTACTGCTTGCTGACGAGCCCACCGGTAACCTCAACTCTAAGCAAGGCGAAGAGATAATGGAATTGTTTAAAGAACTAAATAATGAAGGGGTGGCCATTATACAAGTAACACACTCAGAAAAAAATGCAGCATACGGGTCAAGAATAATTAATTTATTGGATGGCCGTATTGAATTATAAATAATAATTAAAAATGAAGAAGAACATTAAAACATTGCTGGCAGTATTGGGATTGATAGCAGGAATTTATAACAATGTCATTGCACAAACATCCACTTCGGCGTATAACCTTAAAGCCTGTATTGATGCAGCGCAAACCAATAATATTCCTGTGAAACAAAATGAATTGCTTACCGAGCAGGCAGCAATAAATTATAATACGGCAAAATTCAGCAGGCTACCGAATGTTTCTGCAGGAGTAGGCTATGGTATCAACAATGGCCGCAGTATCGATCCGTTTACCAATGGATATATCAACCAGCAACTGTCTTCTTCAAATGCTAGCCTTAATGCATCGGTTCCGTTATTTAAGGGTTTTCAAATGCAGCGCAATATTGAGCAAACTTCATTGGTGTACCAGGCAACAAAACAGGAATATCAACAAGAAAAAGATAACTTAACCCTTAATGTTATATTGGCATTTCTGCAGGTATTGAATAATGAAGATGTGCTTGATCTTACTAAAAAGCAAGCGGCAGTTACACAAAAACAAGTAGAAAGATTGGATGAATTAAATAAAGCGGGTGCTACAGCGCCTGCAACATTATCGGATATGCAGGGCCAATATGCAAGCGATCAGATTGGTATTGTAAATGCAGCCAATGCCTTAGAATTATCCAAACTGGCTTTAGCACAACTGATGAATATACCTTACACAAAAGATATGCAGTTAAGCAGAGAAGGTATTGATATGTCTGTTGAATTGTATGCTTCAACATCAGACCAAATTTACGCTGCTGCAACAGGTAAATTAGCGATGGTAAAAGCTGCCGACCTGCGTGTAAAAGCTGCTGCAAAAAGTACACAACTGGCAAGAGGCGCTTTATACCCCACCCTTTCTTTGGAGGGGCAATTATCTACTAACTATTCCAGTGCAACCCGTAGTTCAATTGTCACCGGTACTGCTGATGTTCCAACAACAGATTACGTAGTAGTTAGCGGCAATAATTTACCGGTAATCACCAAACAAACCAATTATAGTTCTTCAAAAATTGGTTATTTCAGCCAGGCAAAAAATAACCTGGGTAATTATTTAGGTTTGAATTTGCAAATTCCCATATTCAATGGCTTACAGGCAAGAAACAGAATTGCACTAGCCAAGGTGCAGGAAAAAAATACCAACTTCATTGCAGAGAATACCAAGATAGCTTTGCAACAGGCAATCGAACAAGCTTATCTTAATATGAGTACATCATTCAATAAATATAAATTGTTGGATGAACAGGTTAAAGCTTTTGATGAATCTTTTCGTGCAGCAGAAATTCGCTTTAACCTTGGCGCATTAAACTCAGTAGATTATTTAGTAGTGAAAAATAACCTCGACAGGGCAAATGTGAATTTCACCATTGCACGCTATGAATATTTACTAAGAACGAAAGTGTTGGATTTTTACCAGGGAAATTTGAAATAAAATACGTCGGTATCTTTTTATAATCTTTTTTGCATAATCTTCATTTGATTGTGCAAAGCAAGTTGCAGATACAACTGCGTTTGTTAGTAATAGCGAGATATGTTTCATTATATTACTTTCGTTTAATAATTTATTCCCCCGGTTTGGATTTTACCGTTATTTGGCCGTAGCAGTTATCACCTGGTTTTGTGCCGACAAGGTATTCTAAATAAGAAACTATTTTCCCCTTTGCATCCTTTGTGTTTACCCTATAATAATAGGGGCCAGATTCGCCTTTACGGCAATAAGATTTTCGTACAACTAATTGTTGATGAGTATTAGCCCGTTCTGCAAGATTATAATACCTCATTACGCAAGCAGTTACTCCATCATTTTCAGCGGCTCCTTGTTCGTCATGGTTGTCATTGGCTGGCGCATTAGCAAGTGCTTCATGGTGGTGTATGCCCATGGCATGGCCTACTTCGTGTTTTACACTGGAAGCAATTTTTGTTCTTACTGCTTCGGCAAATGCAGCATCACCAGAGGCTTGTTTTACAAAATCCATGGCACTTGCAATTGCATTTCTAAGTATCTCTATTTTCAAAATTCTTTTCATAGGGCTTTTAGTGGCATATTCTTTACTGGTGCCGTCATAATACGCAACAGTGTCTGCATAGGTGGGATGCGGATTATTCGCAAAATCATACTCTGCCTTTGTAAAGCTACAGGCCGTCATCAGTTTGTCGTAAGAATATACTTGATCGGAATACATCAATACCATACAGTATTGTTCGCTGTAGAAATAATCGCTTACCTTATTAAAATTTACCCATCGGCTTAAATCTTTTTTTATGTCATCGGGATAATATAAAAACTGTTTTTTATCAGCAGAGAGATAATGCCAAGTGAGGTCGGATGGGTTGTCCTTTTCATAATTATCTTTGAACAGGCCGTCTTTATCATACACAAATGCATCTTTTTTATTCGGGTCTGTTCTTACAAAATCTTCTCTTTCTGCAGTTTGGTTATCCTTATCCCCATTGATGTGGATAGCAAATCCCCGGTATTCTTCAAACAACGTATAGCCGTCTCCGTTTTCTCTTTGCTCCGATGGCAGTGCATCTTCATCCCATGCTAAAGGGTGTTTATCTTTATTATTATTTTCTTCCCAGGCATCTGCAAGTTTGTTTTCATCTTTATCTAAAGGAATGGTAAGATATTGCTTGCCCGTTTCGGTATAAGATATTGCACTGATCGTAGTGCCATTATCCAACGTAATTAAAGCAGATAGTTTGCCCCATGCAGCATAATCTTTACATATTATAGTAACTGCAGCATCGGTGGAAAAACAACTAATAGTAGCAGCATCTGTATTGGTTACCGATGTAAATGCCGTGTTTTGTTTCATATCGGGATTAAAAATCAAATCAGGGGTTACATCGGGGCTCTGCGAATATTCGGGATAATTATTACAAATGCCGGGATAATTGGTAACATTACCCAAACGCCAACTGGCACTTAATTTACCGGGGTATTTATAAGCTGGGTACCCCTTTAAATAAACATCTGGCACAAATTTTAAAGTAACATCGCCTCTTCTATCGCCATTGCCATCAACAGTTGGTCCTGTTGGTAACCAATGTTCATAATCGCAATTATAAGGTGTAATGGCTGCTTCGTATACTCCTTCCGGTTCGCCAATAAAGGCTATCAAACTTTCTGTGGTGGTGGCAGTCGTTTCGCCATGTTCGCCATTGTTTTCTTTTGTTTCTTTATAATAACTGATGCGGTAACCGGTTTTTGTTTTAGATAATTCTATATAAGCTGCGTTGGAGTCTTTCGGCATACCAGCGTACCCGTACATTGATTTTGTTATATCGGTAGTAGCGCCTACTCCTCCTCCAACTGTACTTTCAGAAGTTTTTGATGCACCTTCTTGTGTAGTAGTGTGTACTAATGCGCTAAAGCCGCCGACGCCAATATTTCCCATTTTATTACCCGGGTCATAATTAAAAATGAAATTAATATCGGGCACACCTTTTAACCTGTCGCCAGTACTGGTGTACGACATAGTTCCATTCAGGCTATGATCTTGATTTACCTGTGTAAAAAACTTATTGTATGTGGAACTACCGAAAGCGGAGCTGCTGCCTACAGGCATTTGGGAGATTGGATTTGACTGAGCTGACTGCTCGGATGGTTTGCCCATTAAGGAATTTTTTGTAGAAACAATGATACTTCCGTTAAGCCCCTGCAACATGGGTGCGCTGTTATTATTACCCGTAACAGTGAGCGTTGTACTTCCTTTTCCGGTTGTTTTTTTTGTATAACTAAAACTCATTTTTGTAGTTGAAAGCGAATAATTATCCTGTGCAGATATTTTGTTTACAACTGAACCGGCAACACAGATTAGTAAGAATAAAAAAAGCGTTTTCATTTTAATTATTATTTGCTTTTAGTACATAGAATTTACCTGTAACGTATCCTGAAGTATGATTGCCATTGTTGGCAAAATACATTCTTGCCACAAGCTCTCCCCTAAACCCGTCTTTTGTTACTTCGGTAATGATTACCTGCCCTGCACATGGTGCATCCACATCATTAGGGTCATCTTTTTTTTCGTGTCCACATTCGCATGATTTTTGCAGCGGCACACTTGCAAAAGTTACCCCTTCTGGTAAATACGAAATAGGGTGAGCACCCTTAGTAGGCTTGCCTTTAAAATTAATAACAATGATGGCAACCGGGTTAGGGTGTGGTGTAACATTGTAACCTGTATTTACCCCTTCGCCAACTTTGGTTATTTGCATACCCAACTGGGTAAATTTAATAATTGATAAATCATTTTTTTCATCATAAAACAAACTGGCATTGCTGGTAATACCGTTAAAATTCACATTACTTTCTATTTGAGGAGCAGTTTGGTATTTCTTCATTTTTTCAATCTGCTTTTGCAGTTCAGCAGCCTTTGCAGGCGGAATGCGGGAATCAATGGGTAATACAGCAGCCCCGCCGGCATTATTGCTAATGAATTTTGAATGATCGAACCCTGCTTCGGGCATTACCATTTCAAAAGCGGTTTCGTTTTGCACTATGTAAAGTGTACAGTATAAAATTATTTTTGGTAAGCCACCTGTCAGCTTCTTGTCATCATTCTTAGGAATTAATTCAACCGAAACCTGTACAGCTGTCTGGTCAGTAGTTTTGGGAATACTTGCTGGTGCAGAATATGTAAATGAAATTGTACCTGCTGCACTATTAAATTTCAGTTTACCACCGCCCTGCAATATTTTATATTCGCCTACTGCGTAAGCAGGCTTTGCGCCATTGGGAAATGATTTGTCGTTTGGATAATTATTTACCACAGTTCCGTTATCAAATTTTACGTTCAGTGTTGTATTATCACTTACTTCCACAATGGCAGGCTCAGCAATCAGGTTGTATTTAAAAGCACTTTCAGTGTTGTCTTTTTGTGCCTGTACAAAAAAAATACTTGCCATTATGAGAATGGTTGTAAAACAAATTTTTTTTATCATCTTATTAAGGTTTTAATTACTTATTTTTCATATCATTTCTTCATTCTATTTTTCTTTTAGTTGCCCGTTATCATCAGTTAACACAGTATTGCAGGAGATGTCAGCCGAAATGTTAATTCCATCGCTGGTTTTACCTGCTACATGAACCACTTTGCTTCCTCCAATTTCTATAATAGTTAATTTACCAATGCCTTGTTTTTTACCTGAAATGGAATTATCGCTGCCGTTTATTTCATACTTATTGCCCATCAGCCTTTTGCCAAAGGCAACCTTGATATAAAATTTATCAGTCCCCAATTTTGCAGCTTCATAATCATCTACCAGTAGTTGCAGACTGCTGAATTCATTATCGGATTTGCCACTAACGGAGTACTGATTGCCAAAAGACTTTTTGCCGGTAAGCCCCATACTGCAGGTAGATTCTGCAGAGCTGGCTGTGTAACTTCCTGCATTTGCGCCACCTGTTAATACAACTTTAATTTGTGTGCCACCTGTAGTTTCGATTACAGATTTATTTGTTGTACTTGCTTGTTGGGTAGCTTTTGTTTTATCTGTTTTTTCAATAGTGGTATTATTGCATGAGTAAAGAAAAAGTGCGATAGCTATTATAATTGTTATTTTTTTCATGCTGTTTTATTTTAGATTTATGGTTGATTATATTCATTCACAATATTCCACCATACTTTTTCCTGGCGGGATAATTCACTGATTTGCTGGTAAAAATAGCTTTTGTCCTTATTTTTTATTTTTTCTGCCAATGCCGGCTTATCAGCCACCATTGCACTTACCCTGGTATCAAAGTGCGGTACAAATTTGTTATCGCTGAACTGGTAGACTTTATCATCTTTAGCGCCAGGTATTTCTACAAAATGTATTGGCGTAGAATGATATTCTACATATCCTGATGGATTTTTGGCGTTGCTTTGTGCAATGTACTCGTACATATTAATGCGACTATTGGGCGGCGTTATTACCCGTACCATTGTTTTCCGGGACGGAATGGATTCGGCGCTGCCTTGTCCTAAAAACCTGGGAACAAAATAATTGTTGCCCATTTTAAATCCTTTTATCTCTTCTGTTTTAAAATATTTCATTTTTTTAGAACCGTTTTCCCAAAAGTGAATGCCTATCTCTGCGCTGAAGCTCCAGTCTTTTTTGGCCAATAATAATTTGCCATATAATATCACAGTATCGTTTACAAATAAAGTGACAGGCTGGGCATAAGTGTTATTAACGGCTTGATCGGCTGAAAATGTTACAGGATAATTTGGGTCCACATTTATGGCTAAATTATTATTGGCATTAAAACCGTTGTTGTTATTGTTGTTGATATTGTTGAAATCATTGCTTTGTCCACTGAAATGATATAAGGCTACAGTATTGCCATCAGACATAAAAGAATTGGGTGGCTGAAAATTGGAAGTATACCTTGCAATGTTTGAAATTCTTGCTTCGCCAAAAGATGATTGCGATGCAAAATTGGTATTGTTGAAATTGCCATTAAAATTATGATCCAATGATGCTGCACCAAATGTTAGCGCCGCACTCTGTGTATTCAGTTGTCTTCCTGAAACCAGTGAGCCGACAATATTTCCATCTACATAAAGATTAATGGTTTGACCATTATTTACAGCGGTTACATTATGCCAAAAATTATCATTGATACGAATGCTGGTAGATAAAAACTGCTGATCGGTATTTAGATTTGAAACACCTTCAAACATACCGATATAACCATTGTTGATGGTAATGCCAAAATCGCCGGAGTTATCCCCATTTGTTTCGTTACCAAAAATAAACGGACGTTGCCAATAAGTGTTATTGGTTCTGTTATCATTCGTTTTCACCCAAAACTCTACAGTAAATATAGTGCTGCCATTTAATAAGCCAATTTGCGTAAGCTTATACTGGGCTTGCACAGCAGAAAAAAAACTAAAATAGATAAACAGTAATGATAAAATCTTTTTCATATGTCTATATTTATTATTTGGTGATTAAACTTTGTAAAGTATCAAAATCAATATTGGCAATGGCCTTATCTATCAGGTCTTTACCGCCCTGCATTTTTATTATGATATTGTAAACAGATAATTTATTGGCATTTGGTGGATATGTAGTTGTCGTTGATTTTATATCGAAGCCCGGCCCGTTATTGCCACTTACCGGTGCCGTGAATTTTCCAAAGTAAATGCCTTCTCTGCTATTGAGCCAACTGCCATCATTATCTTTTATCATTGGAGAATAAATTTCGAATGCTGCTACTTTAATATTGTGTGTAACAACAGTATTATTTTTATCTGCCAGTTTTAAATCGGTTTCTGTTTTGTTAGTGGCGTTGATGATTATAGTGATGTATAAATTATTTTCAGCCTCTAATTTTTTCATATCTGGGCCGGTGCTTGTAGTTTGAGACATGCTACGTATATAATCAGCAACCTTTTTATTGTATTCTGCCTCGGTAATTTTCTTGGCCAGTAGGTCATCACGAAAACCTTTTAATACTTCGGCTCCAGATGCAACATTCACATTGGTAATAGGTTGTGCAGATGTATTAACTGACAGTTCTGCATTACTTGGCATCCGCATAAACCTTAAGCCAAATCTATCATCATTGCTAAATAATTTTTTGTGAGCGTCTATACCAGTTAGGCCATTGTGGTAATAATCGCTGCTGCAATAAGGCCGGTCTTGCACCTCGCCACTAATATCTGCAGCACCTGGTAACATCACAATTTGAATATTGCCTGCAGCTTTAATACTGGGGTACAAAGGTGCCATGCTTTTTTGTACTATATCAAATAATTTATTGTTGAATGCTTTTTCGCAGGCAGATGGTGTACGTACCATATTGGCATCATCTAACACACTGGCGTAAATGGTAGGGTCGCAATTGCAACCTGGCAGTACATCGCTTTTTGCATATTGTCCTTCACGGTAAAAATGTCCTGCTCCTGTTATGCTACCAATGGTTGGGGCAGCATAACCTTCTGTAGATGATAGTGCTGCCATACCGCTAAGGGTAAACGAAATTTCTGAAGCAGTAATGCTGTTGATGTGTATATGGAGTGGTTTGTTTTTGTCGCCTATTTTAGGGTCGTATTTTGGCGCCGTAATAATATTTTTGCCTTTTTGAAGTTGGATCGAAATACTGTCGTTGAGGTCATACACATCGAAATCATTTTCGGTTTGGTTAAATGAAATAAAACCAATGCCACTCAAATCTTCTTTTCTATCGCCATAACCTTGGTCGGGCTGTGTATTAAAATGTTTATAATTATTGTGCGGATTTAAAAACCAATAACCATGTGGGTTATCAAACCTAAATGCTGGTTTGGTAAAATTTACTGTTACAGGCTTGATATAGCTTTGAGACGAAGTGAATGTAGCGGTAAAATTGCCTGATTGTGCAATAGCTATTTTGAAAACGAATAACAGTGCGGCAAGCGGTGCCGTTTTTTTGTGTAAGCGCATGTTTATTTATTTAATTATTTCTAATTTAATTGCTTTAATAACTGCAACACTTCCCTGGTGAGTTTCGCCACCATTGGCCGTAACATTAAAATCAAAATTCATGGAGCCTTTTAAAGCAGTAGTCGTTTTCCAAACAGGATGATCACTTTCCGAACTAAAATTTACCAACAAAACAGCTGTTGTATAACCTGCTGATTCGGGTAAACTTTTATCATCACCGTTCATTTGAATGCTACGGCTGAAAGCGATATCGCTATTATCGCTCTCAGGGTCGTAGCTACCATAGAATGAAAAAATATCCCCACTCACAGATTTGAATTTATAAGTTATGGTTAGTTGCACTGTTGCACCAACCGGAACAGCAAAATGTAATTTTTCGGCACTAACATTTACGGCTGGCCTCCAGTTGGCAAGCACACCTTCGCTCACACATTTATTTTTTACAACCAATACCATACTGTCTTTTGTTAGAAATACATTTTTGCAACCCGGCGAATTATTCGTTTCCCATTTTAAAAATGGAGGAAGCATAACAGTTTGCGCCTGCATGAATGTTGATGCAAGAAAAAATAACGCAAAAAATATTTTATGTTTCATTTTGTTAAATTAAATGGGATTTGATGTAACCTGGTTAGGCGAAGTAGTAGTAATAGTATAACTGTGTGCAGAACGTACAAAAGTCCCCCTCTTAATAAGAATTACATCAGTTCCTGTACCACCTGGTGTAAACGAGCCATTGGTAGTACTGGTGGTGGTGCCACTGGCTTGACGGTTGATGTCGGTTAGGATATAGGTAATTGTACCGGTACCTAACGATGTAAAAGTGGCTTTGAGATAGATATCTGTGGCAGTACTGTTGGGATGTGTTGTAGAATCAACGGAAAGCGTTACCGTAAATACTTTCGTTAATTTAGGCGTAACGGTTGGTGGTGTAAAAGTTGTTTTAGGTGGAATATTATTTTGTGCAATGGAAGGTATGCTATGGCATGCAGCCATTAATAATAAAAGGAACAATTTACTTTTCATAATTTTTATTTATAAATGCTTAATTAATAGGTTATACTATTTGATGTAATCTGTGTAGGTGAAATTATCACTAATGTAATTTTCGAATACCCATTGCCGCCATTCCCCATGTCCACAAATACATTATCAGTTCCAGAGCCTCCCGGGGTGATACTTCCTGCTTTATAAGCAGGAGGAATATTAGCTGTACTGGTATTAATTATTGCCCACTTATAATTGATTGGCCCAGGTCCTTTAGAATTAATAATGCCTTTAAAATGATAAACATTCGTGTTAGTTTTTCCAGGGTGAGTTACGATTGTAACAGAATCTTGTTGTATAGCAACAGCACTAACATTGTTTAATTTTACCTGTACAACCGGTGGTACAAAAGTTGTTTTAGGCGGAATGGTATTTTGAGCATGTAATTGCATACCGGTGAAGCAGGCGATGCCCAGTATCATCAATTTATTTTTCATAAATTTTATTTACAAATGCTTTGAAAAGAGCGTAATTACTTTTTTACAAACTCTACTCTTCTGTTATTGGCTTTTCCCTCGGGGGTAGTATTATCGCTTATAGGTTTTGATTCACCATATCCTTTTGTAGTAAGCCTTGCAGCATCAACACCCATTGCAATAAGTTGATTCCGAACAGCGTCTGCCCTCGCCTGCGATAATTTTAAATTTGCTGCATCATCACCATCTGCATCTGTGTGGCCACCTATTTCAAATTTTACATCGGGGTTGTCTTTTAGTATTTGCACTATGCCGTTTAATGTACCCATGCTTTCTGGTTTAATAACGGCTTTATTTACATCGAAGTTGATACCGTGCGTAACAATCTTGGTATCAGTAAATTTTTTACCCAGCATATTCATACCACCGCCTTCGGCAATGCGTACATTCGCAATAATCAACGGGCCATCAGGCGATCCTATGCCACCCATTCCTATTGCAGAAATGTCAAGATTACTGTTAGGCACTACCACCGACCGGGTTTGATCAACATATACTTTTATCTGTTTGTTTTTATAAGCAATAGCAATATGATGCCATTTGTTGCCAAAGTTGTCATTCTGCATTTCGGCCGGGTAACTGCCTTGTAAAGTTTTCCCTTCTGCACCATCTGCACTTATATAATCAACTTCGGCGCCATCTTGATTTAATTTTATTTTGCCTAAATCGTGGTGGGCATCATCTTGTAAAAAAACATTCATTTGGTAGGCTTCATCCTTTTTCCAGGTATCAAATTCAAGCGTCCATTCTTTATCTAAATATTTTTTCTTTTTCATTAAAGGAGATACCCAGCCATAATTGCCATCAGTTATTATCAAAGCCGTTTTGCCATTAAACTGGTTTACTACAGCCTGCCCGTTTTGCAATTCCCAATGGGTTGCAAACTCGCCATCTTTATCATCTGCAAAATGATCTTCAAATAAGATTTTTTCACCCGGTATAAAATCATAATTCTGGTAGGCTTTAAAAACTGCAGGTGTTGGTGTAGTATCTTTTATTGATTGATTAACTGGTGGTTGACCAGTTGTTGATGTGGTTGTGGCAGGTGTAGTGGTAGAGCCTGTTTTGCCTGCATTGTTTATACCGGCTTCAGTTTTATCAAGCCCTTTATCAATGGTCTGATCAGTTTTTTGATCGGCACGTTGCGTGGCTTTGTCTTTTATTTTATTGCCTAATTTTTTTAAGATTTGGCTGTGTGCATTTATATTAATAAGCAGCAGCGATAGCAAAGCGATAAATAACTTTTTCATGATTTTATTTTTTTGATAAGATTTTTTAAAATTGGCGGTTGGTTATAAATTAATATTGATACTGTCTAAATGTGTATGCGGATTACCCACACTTACTATAAGCGTATAATCTCCATGTGGCAAATGACTCACTTCAATTTTTTCGGTAAAAGCGGCTTCTAAAAAATTCATTACCGTTTTGCTCATTACTATTTGTTGTGCACTATTTACCAGCTCGTAATGCACTTCGGTATTGAGGGGTAATTTTTGTTTTAGCTCTACCTGTTGCACTTTTCTAATGAATTCCACGTCTGCCTTTGTCATGGTATAAAGTAAGTACACGGCAAAACGTATTGCAATGGGCAATGAATAAGTGGTAGCTTAAAAAAATAAGTGGAGGCTGAAAAGTAAAAATTACTGCTTTAGGGTATTCAGGAATTCCTGTTTTTTTCTGCGGCTTACTTCCAGTTCTTTCTGGTTACTCAGTATAACACTGCCGCCTTCGCCTTTAATGTATTTGGCGATATGTTTAAGATTTACAAGGTATGCATGGTGTATGCGAAAGAACCGGTGGTTGACCAAAAGCTCTTCGTATTCTTTTAAATTTTTGGTGGCTACAATTTTTTTATTATTGGTAAGATAAATAAAAGTATTGTTGGAGCTTGCTTCACAATATAAAATATCATCAATAGCAACAAGGTCGATAGAGGAAAGCGAAGGAATACCAATTTTACCAAATTCAGTATTGCCCTGTTTTGAAGCCGATAACATTTCATTCATCTGTTCGTGTGAATGTGGTTGCGAAAATTGCAATAGCTTTTCAATGGTTTGTTTTAATTCATCAAGGTCAATTGGTTTTAATAAATAATCAAATGCATGAAACTTGATGGCTTTTAAAGAGTAATGATTGTGAGCAGAAACAAATACCACTTTAAAATCTACTGTATGCAATTCACGTAACAGGTCAAAACCACTTTTGCCTGGCATTTCCACATCTAAAAAAACAACATCGGGATTGTAAGCGTCAATCATTTTTAAACCCTCATCGGCATTGGCAGCTACACCGGCAATATTCAACTGCGGAGCATGTAACGCTAAAAGCTGTTGTAAAATGCTTCTGCCTTTTGGTTCATCGTCTACAATAATTGCTCTCAAGGTTTTTTAATTATATGGTAAATGTATGATAACTTTTGTACCGGTTGCATTTGCATGTTCATCAATCAGGTCAATTATTTCAATAGAAGAAGCCTGCGAATAATTCTGTAATCGCTCTTTCGTTATTGACAATCCCATACTTTGCTTATCGGGACTTTGCGGTACCAGTGCTGCTGATTTGCGGCCAATACCATTATCTATTATTTGTATATTGATGCCATCTTTATCATCATTAAAAATTAATTGTATAAATTTTTCTCCCTGCTTTGCAATCAAACCATGCCATAAAGCATTTTCAATAAAGGGCTGAATAATCATTGAAGGGATTTCCGTTTGGGGGTTACTGCAATTATTCTGAATAGTAAAAGTAAATTCATCAGTAAAACGCAGCTGCTCCAGGCTAAGGTACCATTGCATCAATTCCTGTTCTTCTTTTAAGGGCACGGTTTCTTTACCGGAATTTTCTAAAATACGGCGCACTAATTTTGAGAACTGCGATAAGTAGTTATAAGCGGCATCTGTATTTTTGGAAACAATACATTCCTGAATACTATTAAGGCTGTTAAAAATAAAATGCGGATTCATTTGTGCTCTCAGCGCTTTCATTTCAAGCTCGCCCATTTGCTGCTGCAGTTCAATTTTTTTCTTTATAAAATTTAATCTTCTTTTAAATAAAAAATAAATTAAAATAGCAATTGCCAGTATGCATAAAAGAACAAACCACGTAGTTTTCCAAAATGGCGGATGAATGATAAAATGAACGGTGATATTTTCATTGGAAAAATCGCCATTGGAATTAGCAGCCCTTAATAAAATAGTATAACTACCCGGCGATAAATTGGCATATTGTGCTTCGCCTTTATTGCCAACATACCTCCAGCCGCTGTCAATACCCTGCAAGCGGCAGTAATAGCGGTTGCGAAAAGGGCTGGTATAATCGGGCAATGCCCATTCAAAAACAATATTATTTTTAGTGTAGTCGAGATCGATAGTTTTATTGGTAGCGCCAGTTATAATATTCCCACTGGCGCTAAATTTGGTTAATAAAAGTTGTGGTAGCATTTGCGATGCCTGCAATATTTTTTGAGGATTAAATGCAGTTATATAAGATAATCCACCAATGAAAATTCTGCCATCCGGCATACAATATACAGTAGCATTCAGGTCGTTACTGTATAAGCCATCGGCAGTAGTAAAGCGTTTGAAAATATTTTTTTCTTCATTAAAAAAAGTTAATCCATTTTTTGTTGCAAACCACCAGTTACCCTGTTGGTCGGGTACAAAATCATAAACCGGTTTATCAAATTCGGGGGGGAAATAAATGATACTGCAAGTCGCCTTATCTTTCCATTTTACAATAACATTATTTGATAAAGAATAAAAATAGCCATTGTGTTTATAGATACGGGAGTTGTGTACGCCAGAACCGGTTATACCAGCAAATGGTGTGGTAAAAGTACCCAGCTTTCTATCATAAAAGATAATGCCTTCATCAAGATCGCAAAGCCAGATATTTCCCTGTTCATCTTCTGCAGCATCAGCAACAACTAATTTTTTTATAATACCAGCAGCTGATTTAAAGCCATCGAATATTTTATTGCACTTACCCGATACCGTATCCATTTGCCAGATACCTCCACGCCAGGGAAAAATCCACATCGTTTTTCTACTGTCGAAAAAAAGATAGTTGATAAAATTTCGTGGCAATGAAGTACTGTCATTTTCTTTATGCTCAAACCATTTTGTAGCACCAGTAGTAAGGTCAAAGTTTACCATACCTTCAGAGGTGGTCATCCACCAACGGGTATCACTTTCTTTTATAACAGTAAGGGCAGCGGCAATATTCTTTTTGATTGTATTATGGCTAAATACAAGCGAGCTGAAATTTTTTATCAACTTTTGTCCACTATCGTATAAACTAAAAATATTTTCGCCCTGGCCACAAACCACCAGGTTGTTTTTTATCGCATTAAGTACTGTTTCTTGTGATGTTATTATAGAATCAAAAACCTGGTTATTGAATATCTGACGCTGTGGATTATAAATGTATAACCCCTTATCCGTAAATGTCCATACCCAATTATCGGCTGATACATAATTGCCTCTTACAGATGGATATTCGGATAGTAATAATGGTTTTTTATATTGAAAAAAAGTTGAGGTAGCCGGATCAAAAGCGTTTAAATTGCCATTGAGCCAAAGCAATTCTTTGCCATCGGCTTGCACTACTTTGGCAATACTGAATACAGGCGTTAAATAATTGGAAGGATTTGGATAATTGATAACCTCACCGGTTTTTTTATCAAATAATTTTAATCCATATTGCCAGCTACCCACCCACAATTTATTATTGGCATCATTTAATGCTGTTAAAATAAGCGGATTAAAATGTGGATCTTTGTCAATTAAAATTTGCTTTTTAAATGTATTGTCTTTTGTATCAAACGACCATAGGCCTAATGCCGTACACAGCCAGCAAATTTTATTTTCATCAAGTACAACGCAATTTGTTTTGTTACAAAACCTGCGGTTTGCAAGAGATTCTTCTTTTCCACATTCGAAAAAAATACTGCTGCCGTTGCTTCTGTTAAATTTAAAAAGGCCACCATCTGTACCACACCAAATTGTATTGCCATCTACTTGTAAACTAAAAATAATTGCCGATGTGCTATATGGGCTTGGGGCCAGAGAATAATTAATAAAATGCTGTAGCTTTTTATTATAACAATTCAAGCCTAAAGAAGTAGCTATCCAAATATTTCCTTCCGCATCTTCTTTAATATCTTTTATATAATCATAAGTGAGGGTAGAGCTGTCTTTGTCTCTATGTTTAAAAACTTTTATTGAAGAGCCATCTAATAAATTCAATCCATCTTCGGTACCAATCCATACCAGGCCTTGTTTATCTTTAAGTACACAGGTTACATGGTTATCGCTAAGGCCGTTCTCTTCATTTATTTGAGAAAAGATAAGATTGCTGGTATTTTGAGCAAGGCTAAAAAAACTGCTGCATAAAAAAACAAGTATGTAAATATTTTTTTTCAGCACGATAAGGTTAAGGTTTTATACCAGTTACATTTTATAACAGCGTAACAGTTCAGTAGTTATTTTTTTTGCATGCACAATTCTATCAGTACACCATTAGTATCTTTTGGATGAAGAAAACAAACTAATTTATTATCAGCGCCATTTTTAGGTGTTTCATTTAGTAAAACAAAACCTTCATTTTTTAGCCTTTCCATTTCCGCATAAATATCATCTACCGCAAAAGCAATATGGTGAACACCTTCACCTTTTTTGTTGATGAATTTTGCAATTACACCATCAGCATCGGTGCTTTCCAATAACTCAATTTTGGTGTCGCCTACTTTAAAAAAAGCGGTGGTAACGTTCTCGCTTTCCACCTGTTCTGTCTTGTAGCACTGACTATTAAGCAGTTTTTCAAACAGTGGAACAGCTTTTGCCAATTCCTTTACAGCAATGCCGATGTGTTCGGTTTTGAGCATAAAATTCAAAATTTATCAAAATAAGCTTTACGAAATACGTAATTTGACGGGTAAAGCAGTAAACTGAATAGCTAAAATAGAACCTTTTGCAGTAAATTTGCAGTATAAATAAGAAATAAAGACATGTTGAAATTACCGATATACTTAGACAATAACGCTACCACACCAATGGATCCAAGGGTATTGGAAGCGATGACTCCTTACTTTTTGGAGCATTTTGGCAATGCGGCCAGCCGTAATCATCCTTTTGGTTGGGAAGCTGAAGAAGCAGTAGATTATGCCCGTGAGCAGGTAGCTAAATTGATTGGCGCCGATCCTAAAGAAATCATTTTTACCAGTGGCGCTACCGAAGCAGATAACCTAGGTATTAAAGGCGTTTTTGAAATGTATGCCAGCAAAGGCAATCATATCATTACTGCAACTACTGAACATAAAGCGGTTTTAGATACTTGCAAACACATTGAAAAATTGGGTGGTGAGGTAACTTATTTACAGGTACAAGCCGATGGCCTTATCGATTTAAAAGAACTGGAAGCAGCAATAAAACCTACTACCATTCTTATTTCTATAATGTACGCCAATAACGAAATTGGTACAGTAATGCCGATTAAAGAGATCAGCGCTATTGCACGTAAACATGGTGTATTGGTTTTTACAGATGCTACACAGGCAGTAGGTAAAATTCCTGTAAACGTTAATAAAGACGGTATTGATTTGATGGCTTTCAGCGCACACAAAATGTACGGCCCTAAAGGTGTTGGTGCATTATATGTACGCCGCAAAAACCCAAGGGTAAAAGTTACTGCACAGATGGATGGCGGTGGCCACGAAAGAGGCATGCGTAGTGGTACTTTAAATGTACCTGGCATTGTTGGTTTTGGTAAAGCCTGTGAAATATGTATGTTGGATATGGAAGAAGATAATAAACGCATCAGCAAAATGCGCGATCATCTTGAAACAGAATTAATGAAATTGGAAGAAGCATACATTAATGGTAGTACAGAGCATCGTTTGCCACATGTAACCAATATTTCTTTTAAACATGTCGAAGGCGAAGGTTTGCTGATGGGGTTTAATAAAAATATTGCATTAAGCAGCGGTAGCGCTTGTACATCTGCCTCTTTAGAACCAAGCTACGTTTTAAAAGCATTGGGTTTAGGAGATGATCTGGCACATAGTTCGCTACGTTTTGGTTTGGGAAGATTTACAACTGACGAACAGATTGACTATACTATTAAAGCAATAAGCGAAACCGTATTGAAATTAAGAGAGATGAGCCCGCTTTGGGAAATGTATAAAGAAGGAATTGATTTGAGTACAATAGAATGGGCAGCGCATTAATTTGCAAATGAAGCAATATGCAAATTTGCAAAATTAAAACGCAACAAAATAAATAAAACAGTAACAATATAAATTGGCACATTTGCCTATTTTCAAATTTTCAAATTACTATTATGGCATATTCAGAAAAAGTTATAGACCACTACCAAAATCCAAAAAATGTTGGTACGCTGGATAAAAGCAGCAAAAGTGTAGGTACAGGCTTAGTAGGTGCGCCAGAATGTGGCGACGTAATGCGTTTGCAGATTGAAGTGGATGATGCAACAGGTATGATAACTGATGCAAAATTTAAAACCTTCGGTTGCGGTTCTGCAATTGCGTCTTCTTCCTTGGCCACAGAATGGCTTAAAGGCAAATCAGTTGATGAAGCTTTAAAAATCGACAACATGGATATCGTAGAAGAATTAAATCTTCCTCCGGTAAAAATCCACTGTTCGGTTTTGGCAGAAGATGCTATTAAAGCAGCCATCAACGACTATCGTGTAAAAAACGGTATGGAAGCAATTAAGTTTGAAGAAAGTGTGATACATTAAAAAGCTTTGAGCTCTAAGCTTAAAGCTAAAAGCTAGTAAAATGGTAGCAACAGATAATTCTATATTCATCAGTGATAAGGCAAAAGCAAAAGTCATCAATTTGATGAGCGATGCTGGCGTGGCAGACGACCCTTCTTATTTTTTACGTGTAGGCGTAGTAGGTGGCGGATGCAGTGGCTTGAGTTATAAGATGGATTTTGATAATGAAGTAAAACCAATGGACCAGGTGTTTGAAGATAAAGGTGTAAAAATTGTTTGCGACCTTAAAAGTTTTTTATACCTGGTAAATACCGAACTGGAATTTAGTGATGGATTGAATGGCAAAGGTTTTTTCTTTAATAACCCCAATGCCAGCCGCAGTTGCGGTTGTGGTGAAAGTTTTGCTGTATAACGAAATTATTATTTCGTTTCTTTTCAAAATATTATGTAACGAAACTTCAGTTTCGATGAACTAAAAACCCTCCACACGGAGGGTTTTGGCTTTCATACCGGTAAATACATTTATTAAATTGGAGGTGCAGGTGGCGGAGGTGACGGTAGCTTGCCATATTTGTTCTCAAAATATTCCGGCTTTGCATTCCATACACTCATTTTTATTTTTTGTGTTAAGCCTTTTTTTGCCAACATAATAATAGGATCTTTTGCCTGGTGTATAGTAATGGCATATCCCTTATCGTTCACAATTATAGGTGGTGTAAACCTTACTTTTTCAACTTTTGGAGGCCTTGGCGGCGGGGCTGGGTCTTTTACAATTTTTGGTGGTGTAAATTTTACTTCCTCAGGTGCTGGTGGTGCAGGTGGCGGTGGCGGTGGTGGTTTTGGAACTTTTACATGTGGGGCTGCTGGCGGTGGAGGAGGGGCAACCTTCTCGTTTTGCGCCATTACATTCGAAGCCATCATACCTGCTGCGAGAACAATGATCAGTTTTTTCATAAACAATTTTTTTGTTGAGATGCAGGGCAGTAAATAATCCATAAAAGAGGTGGCAATTAATTAATACAAAATGCTCTCACAGGGCCCTGCGGGCAATAATCAATTTTCAATGCTCAAGTTAAATACACTGAGCGTTGAGTATTGAACGTTGAAAATTATTGGACTTATGTGAGGAAGATAGAACCATTTGGACACTGATGGAATAAAAAAAGCCCCACTTGGTATTGGGGCTTTCAGCAGTTGGTTTTGGGTAAACAACCTTGGTGATTTGATATCTTTAAGCCGATTGTTTGAACGTATAAAAACTTAAATAACTTAACCCCGATTGGCTTAAAGAACCATGGAAAATAGCAGCTGCCAGTTGTTTAAACAGCATATCCGAGAACAAAGACAGCCGCCTTTTAAAAAGTGCTGCATAAAAAGTTAAAATTTCTTTTTTAATTGTTAACGCATACTATAAAATGCTCAGTTGGCATACATATAAAATTTAATATGGTATATTTTATAGCTGTAAATTAACTGGTTAAGTAGTAAATTGCAGCAATTTCATTACCACATGTGGAGTATCTGTAAAAAAGAATTACGACAATTTTTCAGCAGTCTTACCGGCTATATTGCCATTATTTTGTTTTTGCTGGTAAATGGCCTGTTTTTATTTGTGCTTAAAGACAGCAATATTTTCGATTTTGGCTATGCTACTTTAGATAAATTTTTTGAACTGGCGCCCTGGATATTGCTTTTTTTAGTGCCTGCCATTACCATGCGTACGCTATCGGATGAATTTAAAGGCGGCACATTTGAAATTTTGCAGACAAAACCCCTCACCAAATGGCAGATTGTTTTGGGCAAGTATTTTTCCATTTTAATAGTATTGCTGTTTGTAATTCTGCCCACATTCATTTACGTTTTCACCATAAAAAAATTAAGTATACAAGGTACTATTGATGCAGGAGGGATTACCGGCAGTTATATTGGTTTGTTTTTACTGGCTGCAGTTTTTTCTGCAATAAGTTTGTGTTGCAGTGGCTTTACCAATAATGCAGTAGTGGCTTTTTTGATAAGCGTTTTTGGTTGCCTGATTTTATTTTTCGGTTTTAATGCTCTAAGTAAATTATCGATTTTTACTAATGGACTGGATTATTATACAGAGATGTTGGGAATTGATTTTCATTACCGAAGCATAAGCCGAGGTGTACTCGATAGCAGGGATGCGATATATTTTGTGAGCATCATTTTTCTTTTCTTATTAATTACTGTAAAAAACTTGCACAAGAAATAGATGGGCATTTTTAAAAAAATATGGACAAGTAAATTGTGGTTGCCAATAACCATTGTGTTATTAATTGGTATTAACTGGTTGGCATCAATGTATCATACAAGGCTGGATTTTACTGACGAACATAGATTTACACTATCTAATTCAACAAAAACACTTTTGAAAAAATTAGAAGGTGAAGTAGATATTACTGTTTTGTTGACTGGTGATATAAAATCGGAGTTTAAAAAATTATCAAACAGTGTAAATGAATTACTGGAAAACTTTAAGAACTATGGAGGCAATAATATTCAATTTAAATTTGAATTGCCCGCAGAAGGTTTAAATGATTCTTTAAAAGCAAATGTTTTTGACTCTTTAATTCAATTAGGCTTAAGGCCAACCAACCAACAGGTTCAAGTTAAAGAGGGCGAAGGAAAAAATCAACGTCAAATTTTTCCTGGTGCCGTTATTAAGTATAAAGAGAGAACTATCGCTATAGATCTTTTGCAAGGGCAGGTACAGAAAAATGTTTTTAATTCTGATGATATCCTGGATAAAGAATCAATTAACAGTGCAGAAGCATTATTGGAATATAAATTTGCTAATGCCATTCAAAAGATTACCCAGGCAGAAGTACCCCTGGTAGGATACGCTTACGGAAACGGAGAGCCGGTATTTGGGATGCCATTTGTGGAAGATGTATTTACAACTCTGGCAAGAGATTACCAGATTGACACCGTTAATATTAAAAAGGTGCCTTTTATTCCAAAGGAGTTTAGTGCAATAGTAATAGTGAAACCGGTATCAAAATTTACAACTGACGACAAGTTCAAAATTGACCAGTATGTAATGAATGGGGGTAGAGTTTTGTGGTTGATCGATGCTTTATATGCCGAAAGGGATAGTCTTCAAAATGGGAACCTTACGGCTTATTCAAGAGACCTGGATGTTGGCGATTTATTATTTAAGTATGGAGCAAGAATAAATAATGATTTGCTAGCCGATATGCACAGCGACAAGATACCGGTTGAAGTTGGTGCTGTAGGCGGACAAACTCAAAAGCAACTGATTAACTGGCCATACTCTCCTTTGCTGCAGCCTGCATCAGACAATGCAATAGTTAAAAATATGGCTGATGTGCTTGGGCAATTTGTTAATTCCATTGATACAGTAGAAGCGGAAAATATCAAGAAGACAATACTTCTTTCTTCATCTGCCAATGCCTATTCAGAAACAACTCCGGCAATAATAGATATCAATAGTTTACAGACTGAACCGGCATTAGCAAAATTCAATAAAAAATATATTCCCGCTGCAGTTTTACTGGAGGGAAAATTCCAGTCAGCTTTTACAAACAGAGCCTCCCGGGCACAAATAGATTCATTAAGATCTTACAATGAAACATATATTACCGAATGTATTGCCAATAACAGAATGATAATAGTGAGTGATGCCGATATCGTTATTAATAGTGTTTCAGAATCCATAGGACCATTGCCAATGGGCGTAAATAAATACACTAAAATTCAATACGCAAATCGTGAATTTTTTCAGAACTGTTTGGAATATTTAGCTAACAAAAATAATATCTTAGATTCCAGGGCGAAGGATTATACACTGCGTTTATTAGATGTTAAAAAAATTGAAGCAGAAAAAACTACATGGCAACTAATAAACATTGCCGTACCCATCTTACTCGTATTTTTATTCGCTGTTATTTACCAATGGTGGCGTAAAAGAAAATACACTAAATAAATACCCATGGACAAAACCCTAGTGATATATCTAGTATTTAGCGCCGTTATAATTGCAGCTTTAGCGCTTGATCTGGGGTTATTGAGTAAAAAGAATCAAAAGATCAGTTTAAAGACGGCATTGTTCCAAACTGTTTTTTGGGTGTTGCTTTCCGTGGCATTTTGTGCATTTATATGGATAGAGAATACCGATGGTAACGGTAAGGCAGACGCTATTTCTTACATTTCTGCTTATTTGCTGGAGTGGTCCCTTTCCATTGATAATATTTTTGTGTTCATTATCATCTTTTCCTTTTTTAAGGTAAAAGAAAAAAACTATTCCAGGGTATTGCTGCTGGGTATTTTAATGGCCATCGTTTTCAGGATATTATTTATTGCCATTGGTAGTGCGGCAGTTGCCAGGTATGAATGGATCATGTATATTTTTGGTGTGTTCCTGGCTTATACAGGCATAAAAATGTTTACAAGCGGCGAAGACGAAGAATTTGATCCCGAAACCAACTGGGCGTTTAAATTTATGAAGAAATTTATGCGTACTACTGATGAAGAACCAGATGGTCAATTCATTATTAAAAAAGAAGGCAAAACTTTTTTTACTAAACTGGCGATGGTAGTAGTTATGCTGGGCTTAATAGATATTGTGTTTGCAGTAGATTCTATCCCTGCGGTTTTTTCTATTATACCAGACCCGAGCAAAAAACTATTGATTTATTCATCTAATATTTTTGCAGTACTGGGCTTACGCAGTTTATTTTTTCTATTGCGTGGCGCTGCCAGCAAATTCGACTATTTGCAACAGGGCATTGCCATTGTTTTATTATTCATCGGTGTAAAAATGCTGCTACCGCTTTTGAGTGAAATTGGTGTTGATGAAAAATATTTACACATGCCGGTTTGGATATCTTTGGTAGTAATTGTAGTTTGTATTACAGGTTCAATTGTATATTCAATTTATAGAAAGAGAAAAGAAGATCCTGTAGAAGAAGCTGAATAAAATTTGCAAAAGGGTTGCCAGCCTTCCAAAGGTTGGCAACCCTAAAAATGCTATGTACACCATCAACGACATAGAAAAAATAATTGACGGCAGGTTTTTAATCAGCAAAAATCCTGCTGCTGTTATTGAACACTTATTGATCGACAGCAGAAAATTATTGTTTCCTTCCTCCACCGTTTTTTTTACCATTGCAGGGCCACGCCGCCAGGGCAATAGTTTTGTAAAAGATTTGTATGATAAAGGCGTAACCAATTTTATTGTTGACGCTTCCTTTGTTTTTTCTACAGCAGATTTTACCAACGCTAATATCATCCTGGTAAAAAATGTATTGGATGCTTTGCAACAATTAACAGCAAGGCAACGTAAGCAATTCGCCATTCCTGTTATTGGCATTACCGGCAGTAATGGAAAAACAATCGTGAAAGAATGGTTGTATCAATTATTGCAAACAGATTATGATATTGTACGCAGTCCCAAAAGCTATAATTCACAAATAGGTGTGCCGCTCAGTGTATGGCAGATGGAAAGCACAAATACGCTCGGCATTTTTGAAGCCGGTATTTCCCTGCCCGGTGAAATGGAAAAGCTGCAAAAAATTATTCAGCCTACCATTGGCATCTTTACCAATATTGGCGAAGCTCACAGCGAAGGCTTTGAAAATATAACGCAGAAAATAAAAGAAAAAACAGCTCTCTTTACCAATACTCCTGTAATTGTTTATTGCAAAGAAGAAGCGTTGATCGACGAGGCTTTATTGCAATTGCAACAACAAAATAATAATACTTTATTTAGCTGGGGACAAAAAGCCGAAGCTACTTTACACATCAGCACTATACAAGTGCAGCCTTTCAACACAGTTGTAAAAGCTGTATATAAAGAAAAAAAGTTAAGTATATCCATACCATTTACCAATGATGCTGCCATTAAAAATGCCATTACCTGTTGGTGTATTTTGCTGCATCTTAAAGTTAGTTATGATTTGATACAGGAAAGAATGTTGCAATTAAAGCCTGTAGAAATGCGGCTGGAATTAAAGGAAGGTGTAAACAATTGTTCGGTTATCAATGACAGTTATAGTGCCGATATTACCTCTTTATCAATAGCGCTGGATTTTTTGCAACAGCAACAACAGCATCCCAAACGTACCGTTATCATCAGCGATATTTTGCAGAGCGGAAAAAGCAATGCAACACTGTACGAAGAAGTGGCCGATATCCTGCAACAAAAAAATATCAACCGGCTTATTGGGATAGGTACTGAGTTAACAAAATACAGTGCCTGTTTTTCTAAAATAAAAGAAACTAATTTCTTTACTTCTACCAACGATTTTAAACAACAGTTTCCCTCTTTGCATTTTTACAATGAAACTATTTTACTAAAAGGCGCCAGGATATTTGAGTTTGAACAGATCAGCCATTTGCTGGAACAGAAAAGCCATCAAACGGTATTGGAAATAAATTTAAGCGCCATCATCCATAACCTTAAAGCTTATCAACAGCAATTACAGCCTGGGGTAAAATTAATGGCTATGGTAAAAGCGTTTAGCTATGGCAGTGGTAGTTTTGAAATAGCAAACCTTTTACAATTTCACAAAGTAGATTACCTGGCTGTGGCTTATGCAGATGAAGGTGTGGAGTTGCGTCGTGCAGGAATAACATTGCCCATCATGGTGATGAATGCAGAAGAAGCCACTTTTGATATGCTGGTGCAATTTAATTTAGAACCAGAATTATATTCCTTCGGTATTTTAAATACTTTTGAAAATTACCTGCAACATTCAGGCATCAACAATTATCCGGTGCATATAAAATTAGATACTGGCATGCACCGCTTAGGTTTTGTTGCAATAGAAATGGATGAACTTTGCGATAAACTTTCAAAATCAGACACCTTTAAAATTCAATCGGTGTTTTCGCATTTAGCTGCAAGTGATAGTGCAGCGCATGATGGTTTTACAAAAATGCAGGCCACTGCTTTTATTGCAGGCTATAAAAAAATAGAAGAAGTACTTAGTTATCCTTTCTTAAAACATATTGCCAATACATCAGCCATTCATCGCCACAAAAATTTACAAATGGATATGGTGAGGTTGGGCATTGGTTTATATGGCGTGGATGGCAACGAAGCCATGCAAAAACAATTGAAGAACGTAAGCACTTTAAAAACTACCATTTCCCAAATAAAAAAAATAAAAGCAGGCGAAAGCATTGGCTATAGCCGAAAGGGCACGGCCGAAAAAGATTCGGTAATTGCCACTGTGCGTATTGGCTATGCTGATGGCTACCCACGCAACCTTAGTAATGGCATTGGAAAAATGTGTGTGAATGGAAAATTGGTGCCCGTAATTGGCAATGTATGTATGGATATGACGATGCTGGACATTACTGGTGTAGCTGCAACCGAAGGTGATGATGTGATTGTATTTGGTGAAAAATTGGCTGTGGCCGAATTATCACAATGGGCTGGTACCATCGCCTACGAAATATTAACAGGCATATCTCAACGGGTGAAGAGGGTGTATTTTGAAGAGTAGTTTAGTTCATGGTTCATGGTTTATAGTTCATGGTATGCTTAATTCTTCGGTTTTTTCCATGAACCTCAAATCCTAAGCCCTAAACTTCTAAACCCTAAACTCCTAAACCAGTTTCCGCTTATCTTTGCCCCTTATTATGAAAGCAAAACACGTTGCATTTATTATTGCCCTGGTGGTAATAGCCGATCAGGCACTTAAACTGTATATAAAAACCCATTATGCCCTCAATGACCACCATAATGTTATAGGCAGTGGTTTTCAGTTATATTTTGTAGAAAACCCGGGTATGGCCTATGGCTGGAAGTTCGGCGGTAACTGGGGCAAACTGGCCCTTACTGTTTTCAGGCTGGCAGCAGTTATTTTTGGTACCTTTTACCTCGGCAGTATTATTAAACAAAAATATCATAAAGGGTTCATTTTTTGTGCCGCTTTAATTTATGCCGGCGCATTAGGCAATCTCCTCGATTCTGCTTTTTACGGATTGATATTTGATAAAGGCATGCTACCCGATGCACTTACCAAAGATTACTCAGGATACGAGGGCCTGGCGGTATTTTCAAAACACGGTTACGCCTCCTTTCTGCATGGCAATGTGGTAGATATGTTGTATTTTCCCGTATTAAAAGGGCACTTCCCAAACTGGTTCCCTATTTGGGGTGGCGAAGAGTTTGAATTTTTCCGCCCTATATTCAACCTGGCAGATGCCGCTATATCTACCGGGGTAATAACAATATTAGTTTTTCAAAAGCGTTTTTTCAAGCAGCGTAAACAGGATGAAACTAATCATACTGTAGAAACCAAGGCATTGGTAAGCGATGAATCGCAGGTTTCATAACAAAATACCTTATCATAAAAAGACTAACATAATACGGGAACATGAAAATTTTTAAAATCCTTTTAGTAATTGCAGTAATTACCACTGCATTTTTTGCATGCCAGAAAGAATTGAAATTTCCAGACACAGGTGTGGCTTATGGCACTTTTAAAAAGGACGCAGGAGGCGATTGCCTGCCGGTCACTGTAACAGGTGTATTTAAAGTAGACTCTGTATTGACCAATGCACTTTTTGTAGATGTACAAATCAATGCCAATACTCCCGGCAATTTTGATATCAGGAGTGATACTGTAAACGGTATTTCTTTTTATAAAGTGGGTACTGTGCCCTTTGGCGTTAATACAATAAGGCTTTACCCTTCGGGCAAGCCAATTGCGGCCGGCACTAATACTTTTACAGTAAAATTTGGTGCAAGCACTTGTTCATTTGATATTACAACTGTGGGTGCAGGTACTCCAGCTGCCACATTTAACATAAGCGGAAGCCCTAATGCCTGTACAGGAGCAACTATCGGTGGTACTTACACCGAGGGTGTAGCTTTATTACCTGCCAATACACTTACCATTGAAGTAAATGTTGCCACAGTAGGTACTTATACAATATCTGCAGCGGCAACACCAGCCAATGGTTTTAGCTTTACGGGAACTGGCGTGTTTACTACTCCTGGTGTGCAGAATGTTACACTTACGGGTAGCGGAAAACCAACTACTGCAGGTGTTTCTACCTTTTCGGTTACAAATATTACCAATAGTTGCACTTATCCTATTACAGTATTGCCTGCTTCTCCAACTGCAGCAACATTTAGTTTCGATGGTGGTACTGGAACATGTACTAACTTTTTAATAGCCGGTGTTTATACAGCAGGGGTTGCCACTAATTCCTCCAATACTGTTACGTTAAATGTAACTGTTCTTACGCCCGGTACTTACACTATTACAACCCCTACAGTGGATGGAATAACTTTTTCAAAAACGGGCACTTTCACCGCACCTGGTTCAGCAACTGTAGTACTAACTGCAAGTAACACACCTACTAATTCAGGCACTTTTAGTTTTACAATGGGTGGTAGTGGCTGTAGTTTTACTGTTCCGGTAGTAGCACCAGTTAACAATGATTATTTTCCATTAACTAATAATAGCTGGTGGAGTTATGATATGATAGGCATTAGCGGTAGCAACCCTGCAACAGATACAGTTTACAATTTATTAATTGGTACAAAATCTATAAGTGGCAATACCTATTCTCAAATGCAGGAAAGTTATGCCGGTGCTATTAACGATACTACAAACTACAGAAAAAGCATCAACGATTATTTTCAATATGGATATGCAGATTATTACTCCGCTTATATTGGATTTGACGACAGGATTTATGCTAATATAAATTTTTTAAAAGAAAATGCAACCGTCGGAACATCTATTCCAACGCAAACATTTTCCGGTACTTATAGCGATATTCCCAATGGCATTATCAGAACTCCGATGGATATAAAATATGATTTTAAAATAACGGAAACTAATGCAACAGTTATTATAAACTCTGTAACTTATACTAATGTAATACATGTAACTAATGCAGTTACTTTAGTTATTCCGGCAGGTAGTATTAATGATGTATCAGAAAATGATGATTATTATTATGCAAAAGGTGTTGGGTTGATAAAAATTGTTTACACGCCAACGACATTGCTTACTGGTGCTAATACAATTACGGCAAACATAAAACACTATAAAGTCTTTTAAAAATTAATTGATAAAGATTTTGCGGCTTTATTTTTGATACATTAATGAAGCAATTAAATAAATACTGGAGCATGAAAAAAAGATTATTGTATTCTCTTATCGTTATTACAGCATTTACAGCTTGCCAAAAGGAATACAGTGCAGAAAACGGCGGCGATACATCAGGTACTATTATTGGTGCAGATTGCCGCATCAGTAAGATTGCTTACAGTGATAGTGCTACAGGCACCAGCCTAGGCTCTATAAGCGCTACCATTGATGCCAGTGACATGGTAACAGATATCACGCAATTTGATAGCCTTACTTTAACTATCGATCAAAACAGGCAACCGCAGTATTTTGGTGATACTGTTTACATTGATGCTGATGAATATTATATTTTTGATGCCACTACAAAACGCATCAATTCTTTTCACGGTATGATTGATCCTACCGTTCCTGGTTCTACAGAATTTGATATTGCTTATAATTACGATGTTGTTACCGGTTATTTGCTCACCAAATCATATAGCTATACTACATTGCCTGGCATTCCTTATCAAATGGTTACTTATACCTATACCGGGGGTAACCTTACACATATGGAAACAGATGATTTGTTCAGCAACCAAATAATAAAAGATGCTGACCTTAGTTATTACAACACCATTTCTCCAAAAAATTTCATCTATCTTTTTCCTGATGAAAATACTTACCCGGAGGTTAATCAGTTCTTTAATTTTGGTACCAAATCTACCAATGCCATACAAAATTTAAAGGTAAATTATTATACCAGCGGGGTAGTTACCGACTCTACGGTTTCTCATTTCAGCTCTTACATTTTAAGCCGCGATAATTATGTGGTAAGTGTTTATATGATAGGCGATGATCAGTCAACCATTCCGGCAGCAGAAGGTAAATTGAATTTTACTTATCATTGTAAATAAGGATCAAACTATATGAATATTAAAAGCCCCTTGAAGAATCGAGGGGCTTTGTTTTATAAATCAAACTTCGCATGGAAGTACGCTGTACGCCGAAATTTTTATTTCGTCTTAATACGTTGAAATAAAAGTTTCCGCTTTTGATATATTTTTTATTTCATTACAATAATTCTTTTGTTGATGATTTTATCACCATCTGAAACAGATAAAAGATAAATACCATTGGCAAGATTGCTTACTATATTTAATTGGTCCTGGTTCCAACCTTTTTTGCCTTGCAATTGTTGCTGTTTAATAAAATGGCCTAAAACATCAAGCGCAGTAAAAGTTACTTTACTTTCTTTCGGCAAAGTATAACTCACGGTACAAGTTCCCGTAACGGGGTTAGTAATGGCATTGATCTCAAAATCAATTGTTGTATTGCTTAATAAGATCACATTGCTATAACTGAACAGGTTATTTTTCTCAATAAGTTTCAACCTGTAAAAAGTAGCTGCCTGTAATTTTTCGGGATCGGAAAATTGATATAATGAAAGACTTGGCCCACCATTGATATTCAAAGTGCCGCACCGGGTAAAATTGATACCGTTGGTGCCTTTCTCAATTTCAAATTTTTGAATATCATTGCCGGTAGTTGCCAACCATTTTAAAGCAGCAGCTGATTGCTGCACTTCACCACTAAAACTTTTTAGGTTTACATTTAGCACTATGCCACAGTCTATAACTTTTACAAAAGTGCTGGCATTGTTACTATATGAACAGCTGCTGTTGGCTAAATTGGAAGCCGTAGTTGCAACAACAATTTTATAAATGTTGCCACTATCCGCCATTGTTGCAACAAATGGAGGATACGGCGCACTGTACTGCCATTGGCCACTTATAAGTGTAGGAGTACCTGTTCCGCTTACACCTGTATTAGCCCAGGTAGTTCCGCCATCAGTGCTTTTCTGCCACTTGTAATAAATGTAATTAGAAAAATAACATTTTATCGTTGCAGAAAGATCAATCAGGCCACCTTTACAAACTAATATTTGCGGATCATATTTTAACAAAAGATCTGGCACGCAAGTAGAAAGGTTAACATCATCAATTGCCCAATCATTACCACCACCACCGGGAGAATTATTTCTGATAGAAAACGTGAATGAAGTTTGTGCTGCACCTGTTAAATAAGTAAAACCTTTCTTTGTCCAAAGACCGTCATAAGGTATATCTCCGGTGGTATAATAATCTACCCCATCCAATTGAAAAGTAACGTTGGGTTTTACACCAGGTGGATAAGGGCCATTAAATGCGGCATTTAAAGCGCCTTTACCATTGCTGTCGCAGGAGCATTTGGAGCAAATATTTCTAAACCAGGCGCTAAAATCGTAATAGGTAGCAGGACATAAATTTGAAATGCTTTGCTGAATAGCCTGGCTGGTAGCATAAGTAGCGTTAACTACAACCATATAACCTCCATTTGTTCCAGGCGCTACAGCTGCATTGCCAGCAGTTGGACTTGCTGCACCAGTGTGGTCGCCAATAATATCCCATACTGTAAATACTCTTGCAGCATTTGGGTATGCTACACCGTTATTTGTTGTACCCGCGGCACTGGTATTATTCACAATACCATAACTGCCATCGTTGGGAGAATTAGCACTAAAGTTTGTAAAGGTATAACCAGGTACAATTGCCGAAGCACTCCTGTTTTGTGTAGTACCGGTTCCAAAGCTACCGTTGTTTTCAATAACCGCATTACCCCCAATATAATTAGGACATACACCTACGTTTTGAAAAAGCATAATATTATAACTGGTACAAGGAGTTACAACAGACGAGCCTGATAGTGTGTACCGGAATGTACCACCTGGTAAATTGATAAGCGTATTATAAGAAAGTGCAGGATTGATCCTTATCCTAAAGGATGCTACCATTATACAAACATTGCTGTAAAAAGAAGGTTTGTCGGTGTTGGCAATTGTACCCGCTGTAGCAGTAGTGTTGCCGGTATTGGCAGCAGCAGTGGAAGTTTTACCTAAATTAAATCTTAGGGTATTGTTTACCGTATTAAACATAGCCGGATCATCGCTGGCTGCATCGGTATATGACCTAAAGGTTAATCCTTCGTTGGTAATGATTTTTAAGCTGCCGGTTAAATAGGTGAAGTTGCTGTTGATAGTATCGTTGTATCTAACCTGTGTAATAGAAGGAGTAGCAGAACCCACTGAAATGCAGGCCCTTATTTCCAATGTATCACCAGGTTCAAAAGTGCCGCCTGTTACGTTTTTGGAAACATTGATATAACTTTTTCCTGTTTGTACCTGTGCAAATATTTGCTTATTACAAAGCAGGCCTAATATGAGGAAATATAAAAATCCGGTTCGTTGTAAAAATGCTTTCATAGTATTTCAGTTTTGGTTCCGAAATCTTTATTGGATAGTTTGTTATGTTCATAGTTATAATAGTTATTCCGCCGGAAAAGGAATAGTACTATAAGGGTGTAGTTATTTTATTACACGGCTATTTTATTATCAATGTCTAATAAAAAACCGTGGAATATTTTTGGTACGTATTACTTAAGCAACGCAAATGGCTTTATATTATTTTGTAAAAAACAGCTTATTTAGAGAATGTTCATAACTGTTGCTGAAATAGTTTTTTTTCACGAAAAAATCTAACATTTTACCTTAGTTTTTATTACAAGATGTAGTAAAATGTTTACGTAGTTGTAGCGTTTTTACAGGCAGTTTACGTAGACTATTTTCGCACAAGTGTAAGTAAATACCCCGTGCAATAAAAATTAAAACTATACTTTGAAAAAAAGTGGCCTTATTATTTGCATCATAGAATTTTTTATAGTTTACTTTATAATAAAATTATCTATTGTAGTAAAATTGGCACATACAATTTTACCAATAAGATAAATCCATTGCCTAAGGCCACCATATGTTTATTTACGCTTCAATAGTAATTATACGCATTTATTAAGTTTATTACTGCATGGTTTTGGAAGCAACTTAATACCCGGTTTTTTCATCTTATAAATTATTGCCTGTTAATTTTAATACTGCAAAACCAGTGGGTATGACCAACAAAATGTGCCTGGAAAAAATATACGCAAATGGCGTGTGCTAAGAGATTTGAAGCAAAATGATTTTGCAATAATGTTAAATATCTCTATAAGTACATTGGACAATTATGAAAATGACAAGGGGAATATTACACTGGCGCAACTTCAAAAAATCATTGTTGCTTTAAACATAACTTTCGATCAGCTTATAAATGACCCTGTTGAATTGATTTAACAATAGCACATAAATTCGAAAAAGTAATTATTGATTTTATCAATTTTTTTATTAGGTAACTTATTGGTATTATGATATAGCACCATGATAACAAAAAAGACAGTTAAATCTATGCACTTATAAAAATTAAAAACAAGTACTAACTTTAAGAATTAAGAAATATATCTTAACACGATTGCCCCTACACTGTTTAAACTGCACCCATGTACCAGCCACATCACATACTAATACGTGCTGTTTTTATACTGGCGTTTATTTTATACATAAGGATCTGTAATGCCCAACAAAAATTAAACAAGCCGGATAAGTATTATGTGCAGCATTTTACCCAAACACACCAAGGCTAAAAATGTAATCGTATCTATTGATGCCGATAGCAATAATATTTTTGTATTGGTTTCAGATGATGGAAAAGGATTTGATACAGCAGCAAAGAAGAATGGAATAGGTATTTCTAATAAGATTAACAGGGTGGAGTCTTTTAATGGCACCAGCAAAATAGAAAGTAGTTCCGGAAATGGTTGTACAATATGGATAACCCTGCTTTATAATAATCAACAGCATTTATAATATTATCTTTGTATAGTTTAATAACAAAACATACATTGAAAATAGTATTACTGTTTATTTCCTTTTACTGGCTGATGGTGGCTGAAAGCTGCCACTCAAAAAATGCCTCAATTGTTGTTGATAAAACAAAATTACCTCAACGGTTTTTAGTGGTATTGGGAATAACACAAGATGCAGGCTACCCACAAATTGGTTGCGAAAAAGAATGTTGCAATGCATACTGGCAAGGAAGAGAAGAAAAGAAACACATTACCTGTTTGGCATTGGTAGATAATGCAACAAAACAGTATTGGCTGCTGGATGCAATGCCTGATATTACGCAACAGTTGCACACCGTTCAATCTTACATAAACACAACACCAAATTATTCACCTAATGGAATTTTTATTACACATGCACATATTGGGCATTATGCAGGGTTAATGGAATTGGGAAGAGAAGCAATGGGCGCAAAATCAATTCCCGTTTTTGCAATGCCGCGGCTCGATTCTTTTTTAACAAACAATGGGCCATGGAGCCAGTTGGTTGCTTTACAAAATATTCGGTTGCAAAAATTAAAGGCTGATAGCGCTGTTACATTAAATGCATCATTGAAAATTACACCTGTTAAAGTACCACATAGAGATGAATTTTCCGAAACCGTTGGATTTATAATTGAAAGCAATAAAAAGAAAATTCTTTTTATACCCGATATTGATAAATGGGAAAAATGGGATAAAGATATTATTGCGCAAATTGGTAAAGTAGATATGGCTTTGCTGGATGGCACATTTTACATAAATGGAGAATTGCCCGGCAGGGATATGAAAGAAGTGCCGCATCCTTTTGTAGAAGAAAGTATGCATCGGTTTTCATTGCTGCCTACAACAGAAAAATCAAAAATTGTTTTTATCCATTTTAATCATACAAATCCATTGTTGAAGAATGAATCTGCGGAAAAATCTGCTGTAAAAGACGCAGGTTTTGGAGTGGCAGAAGAAGGCAGGGTAATTGAATTGTAATACCAACTTTATTTCATAAGTAGTCCGAAGGACTGTGTTGAAATGTTAGATGGTATTATACCAATAGAAAAGAGATTGGACTATTTAAGCATGTAATCGGTATAACATGCTTCACCAAACTACCCATTAAAAGTAGTTTATCAATTGTTATTTCACCTAAATATAAAAGCGCTTATCTTCTTTATGCTTACATTAGTAACAAAATATCTAATTGAAAAATAGGGTCATGAAATATTTTAAACTTTTATTGATTGCAATGTTGTTTTTATCTTTTAAAAGCCTTGCACAAAATGGTTACACAATAAGTATTGATGTTACAAATGTAAAAAGCAAAGTACTTCAATTTTCTTTTTACCATGGCACTACGACAAAACCTGTTGTAGTAGATAGCGTACTTATTGATAAACCACAACAACATATAGAATTTAAAAACCCTAAAAAAATTACCGGAGGAATTTGCCGCCTGGATTTTAAAGAGGGCAATAAAACGAATGCAGTTGACATTGCTGTAGATAACGCAGCAAAACTTCATTTTAGTTTGGCAGATACCAGCTTTGACAAAATGAAAGCAGATGATAAAATGAATCAGATATTTTTCAGTTATCAAAATGCAAGCCCTGCTGGCGGTGCAGATGAAAAAATGCAGCTGCTAAATTTATTGAGTAAAGACTATCCGCAATCGGTTGCGGCCCTTTATGCAAAACTGGAATTGAAAAAGATAGATGCGTTTACAAAAAAACAGGATGTAAATAATAGTAAACTTAAGAATGAATATTTTAACGGCATTGATAAGCAAGATAAAAGATTGCAGCTATTGCCCAATGCTTTTGCTTTCCTCAACAGTTATTTTAGTTTACCGCCCATCAATAATGCCAATTACCAGGCTGGTGTTGATTCGTTATTAAAAAATTCGGATTGCGATAGCAAGAATTATATTTTCTACCTCACCTGGATATTTAAAAATTTAGCTTTCCTGCACCAGTATAACCTCAACAATACTTTTAAGTATGTATATGCAACATATCTTGATAAAGAACCTTGTAAAACCAATAATCCTGTTTTGTATGTTAGAACAACAGCAGATTATAAGGAATTAGATGGCCTGGTAATTGGAAATAATATACCTGATTTTGATATGCAGGATTCAATTGGCAATTTCTATTCCATTAAATCATTGGTGGCAAAAAATAAATATACCTTCATTGCTTTTTTCGACCCAGATTGTATGCATTGCCAGGAAATATTACCGCAGGTAAGTAAATTTTTTGATTCATCTAATTTTGATAAGGGACTTGTTCAAAAAATGTCTTTTGCAAATGCCAGGGATTTAAAAGACTGGCAAAAATTTTTGACCGATAGCAAGTTAGGCAGTTGGCTAAACGTAAAACCTAAAAATGATGACCAGAGCTATATGATAAATTTAAAAATGTACACCAATCCTAATTTTTTGTTGATAGATGATAAAGGAATTATCCGCTTAAAAAAGTTTGACAGAGAAAGTATTACTTCAATTTTGAGGGGAGAGGAGTAATGTAGTAAATACTATTAATTTGCAGATGAAATATGCTTAAAAGAAAAGTTGCCAGCGAAGATGACGGCAACTTATCTTTAAGATAAAATTGATTAACCGCTTATAAAAAACTATATGCTCAGGAAATATCTATTAATTGCAAGTTTATTTTTCATCAATAATATTCTGGCACAACAAATAAAATATGCAGCTGCAAATAATAATTGGAACGCAGATTCACTTGGTAACCATAGGGTACTGCTGTATGTAGCTGCTGGTAATGTAGCGTATGCAACTATCATGTGGCGCCGGTCAGATAAACATCCCGAACTTAAAAGAATAATTGTACAAGATGCTAAAACGGGTAACAAAATATTAAATGTTAAAACAGGAAATATAAATAGGGAAACAGGAGAAATATGGTTTGAACCTACTTCTGGCGCTGGCGATTATTATGTGTATTATATGCCTTACAAAAATGAAGGAAGAAGCAATTACCCTAAAGGCGTTTATTTAAAACCTGAGCAAACAGCAACTACAGAATGGTTAAATAATATCAAAACACCTGTTAAGGCCGAAGTAATGGAGATACAATCCATTAACGAATTCAATAGCCTTTACCCAATGCAGGTGATTGCTATGCAAGCAGAAGTTAATTCCTTATTGGCAAAAAATAAAAATGCTGCTTATATATTATTTCCCGAAGACCGTATGCATCCAATAATAATGCAAAACGATATTCCGCAAAGGTGGATACAAAATAATAGTAATAAAATATTTACCGATACGGCTGCACGAGGAGAAAACTTTACTTTTCAAATTGGTGTGTTAGCATTGAATGATTTGAAACAAGTAAAAATTAATTTCACCGATTTTTTATTTGGCAACAATCGCATTCCAAAAAATAATATCACTTGCTTTAACGAAGAAGGAATTAGTTATGATGATAAGCCTGTTAAATTTGCCGTTAATGTGGCTGCAGGAAAAGTACAAGCACTTTGGTGCGGTATTGATGTCCCCGAAAATATTCAGCCTGGTATTTACAAAGGAAAAGCAACCGTAGTTGCTGAAGGAGAAAAAGTTCAAACTGTTGATATCGCAATTAAGGTAACCAATACTGTTGTTGCAGACGGCAATATCAGCCAGCCATGGAAACAAACCAGGCTCAAATGGCTAAACTCCTCAATGGCACAGGAAAATACTGTGATTGCGCCCTACGTGCCTTTGACAATAACAGGCGATACTGCGGTAGGTTTTTTAGGAAGAAAAATAATCATCAGCAAAGAAGGCTTCCCCAAACAGGTACAAACTTTTTTTACAAAAGAAATGACAAGTTACCAGGATGAACCTAATAACTTATTATACGAAGGGATTCATTTTCATTTTATAAGCCAGGATAATGGCAAAGATTTTAAGCTTAATAGCGGTACGGTAAAATTCACAGAAAAAACTGCGGGTACGGTTCAGTGGGAGTGCAGCAGCAAAAACGATTCTTTGCAGATGGATGTACATGCTTTATTGGAATTTGATGGCTTTATGAAATACACCGTTAAAGTAATTGCATTAAATGACATCAATTTTAAAGATATTGTTATGCATATCCCTTTTCAAAAAGATAAGGCAGATTACTTAATGGGCCTCGGACAAAAAGGTGGTTATCGTCCTGAAAAAGTAAATTGGAAATGGGAAGTGGCTACAAAAAACCAGGATGGAGCATGGATAGGTAATGTGAATGTTGGGCTTCAATATTCTTTACGAGATGAAAAATATCTGCGTCCATTGAATACTAATTTCTATCTGCAAAAACCATTATTACTACCATCATCCTGGGGCAATGATGGCAAAGGTGGAATTGATGTGGCTGTCAAAGGTTCAAGCATGCTCGCCAATAATTATAGCGGTACAAGAAGTATGAAAAAGGGTGATACACTGTATTATAATTTCACATTATTGATTACACCATTTCATCCCATTAATACCGATTTTCAATGGAGCACTCGTTTCTTCCATAAATATGATAACATTGATACAATAAAAGCAACGGGAGCTACTGTCATCAATATTCATCATGCCACACCAATAAATCCTTATATCAACTATCCTTTTATTGAGTATAGAAAGATGAAGGATTATATTGATGAAGCACACAGCAAAGGATTGAAAGTAAAAATATATAATACCATCCGTGAATTATCTAACAAAGCTTACGAGATACAACCACTGCGAAGCTTTGGTACAGAAATATTTTCAACGGGCAAGGGTGGAGGATTTTCCTGGCTGCAGGAACATTTGGATAGCAATTATATAGCAGCATGGTTTGTACCCGAAATAAAAGATGCAGCAATTGTAAACAGCGGCATGAGCAGGTGGCACAACTATTATGTTGAAGGTATGAACTGGCTTACAAAAAATGTGGGTATCGATGGCATTTATCTGGATGATGTAGCATTTGATAGGGTTACCATGAAACGTGTAAAGCGTGTACTCACCACCGGTAATCATCCTGGTATTATTGATTTGCACTCTGCTAACCAATACAACAAGAGCGATGGCTTTAACAACAGCGCCAATTTGTACATGGAGCATTTTCCTTACCTGAACAGGTTATGGTTTGGTGAGTATTTTGACTATGAAAAGAACGGCCCAGATTTTTTTCTTACTGAAGTATCCGGTATTCCGTTTGGCTTGACGGGAGAAATGTTGCAGGATGGCGGCAATCCATGGAGGGGGATGATTTACGGCATGACCAACCGTATGCCCTGGAGCGATAATGCAAACCCGCGCCCCATCTGGAAAGTATGGGATGAATTTGGCTTACAAGGTTCAAAAATGATTGGCTACTGGAGTGACAACTGCCCTGTAAAAACTGGTAACCCAAAAGTATTGGCAACGGTTTATAAAAATAAAAATAGTGCGATGGTTTCAATAGCAAGCTGGGCAAGTGCCGATACGACAGTTAAATTGAATATTGATTGGGAAAAATTAGGCATCGACAAAAACAAGGTAACGATTACAATACCCGAGATAAATAATTTTCAAAAAACACAAACTATAAATGCAGATGGAACTTTATTGGTGGAGAAGAATAAGGGGTATTTGTTGCTGATAAAGTAGTATGAGTTTTTAAACATAGGCTATTATAAAAAAATCCCCTCAAATTTTTGAGGGGATTTCCATTTTAAATCTTTCCAACCATGTGTTCGGGTATCACCCATTCATCAAATTCTTTTGGTGTAACGTAACCCAATTTTACGGCCATCTCTTTTAAAGTAGTATTTTCTTTATGTGCTTTTTGTGCAATTTCTGCAGCTTTGTAGTAACCAATTTTTGTATTTAAAGCAGTAACAAGCATCAGGCTATTGTCTAAATGTTTTTTAATGTTTGCTTTTAATGGTTCAATACCAATAGCGCATTTATCATTAAAGCTTATACAACCATCGCCAATCAATCTTGCACTATGTAAAAAATTATAGATCATTACAGGTTTAAAAACATTCAATTCAAAATGCCCGTTGCTGCCGCCAATGCCAATAGTAACATCGTTGCCCATCACCTGTGCAGCAATCATGGTTAATGCTTCGCATTGTGTAGGGTTTACTTTACCTGGCATAATAGAACTTCCAGGTTCGTTATCAGGGATATAAATTTCACCAATACCGCTTCTTGGGCCTGATGATAACATACGTATATCATTGGCAATTTTCATCAGGCTAACGGCAACAGTTTTTAATGCGCCATGTGCTTCTACAATTGCATCATGTGCAGCAAGGGCTTCAAATTTATTTTCAGCAGTTTTAAAAGGCAGTTTTGTTAGTTTGGCAATATGCTTGGCAACATTCACATCATAATTTGGAGGTGTATTAATACCGGTACCAACAGCAGTTCCGCCTAAAGCTAATTCGCTTAAATGTGCCAATGTGTTTTTAATCGCTTTCAATCCATGGTCTAATTGCGAAACATAACCACTGAATTCTTGCCCCAATGTTAATGGTGTTGCATCCATAAAATGGGTACGGCCAATCTTCACTACTTTTTTAAATGCCTTTGCTTTTTTATCTAAAGTGTTCCTCAGTTTTGTAATACCAGGAATGGTTACTTCTGTCAAAATTTTATATGCAGCAATATGCATCGCAGTAGGGAAAGTATCATTACTGCTCTGGCTTTTATTAACATCATCATTGGGGTGCAGGTATTTTTCTTTGTCGGATAATTTCCCGCCATTCAGTACATGGCCACGGTAAGCCACTACTTCATTCACATTCATATTGCTTTGTGTGCCGCTGCCCGTTTGCCAAACTACCAAAGGAAAATAATCATTTAATTTTCCTTCCAGTATTTCTTTACAAACTTTGCCGATAAGGTCGGCTTTCTTTTTAGTTAAGATACCGGCATCGTAATTGGTTAAGGCTGCTGCATGTTTCAAATAAGCAAAAGCCGCAATAATTTCTTTGGGCATTTTGTTGATGTCCTGGGCAATTTTAAAATTGTCGATGCTGCGCTGGGTCTGAGCGCCAAAGTAAGCATCCACGGGCACTTTCACCTCACCCATCGTGTCTTTTTCTATCCTGTATTCCATATAAAAATTATTTTAAATTTTAAAAGCGAAATTAAAGTAAAACTGCCACTAAATTATTATGGTTTTAATGGTTAGTATATTTAATTTCACAGCAAATTATAAATATGAAGATTTACTTTGTTCTGCTGCTATCATTTGTATCGTTTTCCGGTTTTTCTCAATCGCCGGTAAGAGAAAGAATATCCATGGATAAAAACTGGAAATTTCACTTTGGCGATGCCTCCGATACAAAAAATGATTTTAATTATAACATCAATTATAATCTTGCTAAAGCAGGCTCGGGCAGAAGCACTATTTCGCCGGATTTTAAAGACTCAGCATGGCGCACATTGGATGTGCCGCACGACTGGGCAGTAGAGCAGGATTTTGTAAATATAAAAGACGAAGGCTTACAAGACCATGGATTTAAGGCAGTGGGTGGTTTGTTTCCTAAAACAAGTATTGGCTGGTATCGAAAATCATTTATGATAAACGCAAAAGATTCCGGCAACAAATTCAATATTCAATTTGACGGTGTATTTCGCAACAGCAAAGTTTTTTTGAATGGCCATTATTTAGGCAGCAATGAAAGTGGCTACAGCGGTTTTACTTTAGATATTACAGATTATATCAACTTTAATAAAAAAAATGTTTTGGTAGTTAGGGTAGATGCATCGCAATTTGAAGGTTGGTTTTACGAAGGCGCAGGTATTTATCGCCATGTATGGCTGGAAAAATTTAATCCTGTACACATTGCAACCAACGGCACGTATGTAACAACCACCATTAAAGAAAATATAGCAACAGTAGCAGTAGAAACTACTGTGGCTAACAATACTACCGCAAGAAGTGCTGGAAGTTTGGTGTATTATATCTACGATAAAAACAATAAAAAAGTTACCGGCACTATTGTAGATGGCGTTTCTGTTACCAATGGCGATACAAAAAAAATACAGTATCAATTTAAAATTACAGACCCTACTTTGTGGGACTTGGATAATCCATACTTATACAAATTAGTAACGCTGTTAAAAAAAGATGATAAAACCATCGACAGCACCAGTACTGCATTTGGTATTAGAACAATTGTTGCAGATGCAGTAAAAGGATTATTATTAAATGGTAAACAAATAAAAATTTATGGCGTGTGCTGCCATCAAGATCATGCAGGTGTGGGCAGTGCATTGCCAGATGCATTGCAATATTATCGTGTTAAATTATTAAAAGAAATGGGCGTGAATGCATACCGCACTTCGCATAATCCACCAACACCAGAATTATTGCAGGCTTGTGATGAATTAGGTATGTTGGTATTGGATGAAAATCGTTTAATTGGAACATCTACCGAATACATGAGCCAGTTTGAAAGATTATTATTGCGAGACAGAAACCACCCTAGTGTTTATATGTGGAGCATCGGCAATGAAGAAGGCTGGATACATGGCACCAGCGTTGGCAGAAGATTGGCCCAAACATTAATTGAACGCCAAAAAGAATTAGATCCTTCTCGTGTGAGCACTTATGCTGCTGATAATGGTAGTAATTATGTTGGTATAAATGAAGTGATACCTGTGAGAGGATTTAATTACCGCATTAATAAAATTGATGAATACCATGCTGCACATCCTTTGCAACCGGTATTTGGCAGCGAAACAGGAAGTACGGTTACAACGCGAGGCATTTACATAACGGATACGATTAATGGCTACGTGCCAGACAAAGATTCAACGCATCCTTACTGGAGCAGCACCGCCGAAGAATGGTGGAAACCCAATGCACATAAAGATTGGTTTATGGGCGGCTTTGTGTGGACAGGTTTTGATTATCGTGGTGAACCAACGCCTTATGGATGGCCTTGTATCAACAGCCATTTTGGTATAATGGATATGTGTGGCTTTCCTAAAAACATTTACTATTATTACCAGGCTTGGTGGAGCAATAAAGACGTGTTGCAAATTAGTCCACACTGGAACTGGAATGCTGGCGACAGTGTAAGCGTATGGATCAACAGCAATGCAGATGAAGTGGAATTAAAATTAAATGGAAAGAGCCTTGGCAAAAAAATAATGGAAAAAGAAGGGCATTTAGTTTGGCGTGTAAAATATATGCCGGGCAAGTTGGAAGCATTTGGAAAACGAAACGGTAAAAAATTATATGCCAAAGTAGAAACTACCGATACGCCTTACAAAATTGTATTAACACCAGACAGGACTGAAATAAATTCCGATGGCGCTGATGTATGCGTACTGAACGTAACCGTAACCGATAGCAAAGGAAGAGAAGTGGCGACAGCCATGAACAATATTAATTTTACTGCAACAGGTAATGCAAAAATTATTGGCGTAGGTAATGGAAACCCAAGCAGTCACGAGCCTGATAAATTTTTTGATAATAATTGGCAGCGTAAATTATTTAATGGCAAATGCCAGGTAATTGTTCAATCATTGGATAAAACCGGTGAATGTAATTTTACAGCCACAGGCGAAGGTTTGCAACCAGCATCAGTTGTTATAAAAACAAAATAAAATTTCTTACCCAATGACCAGAAAATTTTTAAAACGTATATGTCATGCAATACTTTTTGTGATTGTATTAAATGGCATATGCTTGGCCCAGCCAAAACCAACACCGCAACAATTAGCCTGGCATAATATGGAGTTCTATTTGTTCATGCATTTTGGCCCCAACACTTTTACCGATTTGGAATGGGGCAAGGGCAATGAAAAAGAAGAAGTATTTAATCCGAAAACATTGGATTGCAACCAATGGTGCCGTGTGGCAAAAGCAGCTGGTGCAAAAGGCATAATCATTACAGCAAAACACCATGATGGATTTTGTTTGTGGCCAAGCAAATACAGCAAACATACTGTAAGAGAAAGTACGTGGAAAAATGGTAAAGGAGACGTATTGAAAGAATTATCTGCAGCCTGTAAAAAATATGGATTGAAATTTGGCGTGTATATTTCACCGTGGGATAGAAATCATCCAGACTATGGTACCGAAAAATACAATGATGTTTTTGTAAACATGATGAAGGAATTGTTTACCAACTACGGCCCTATTTGGGAATTATGGTGGGATGGTGCCAATGGCGAAGGCCCAAATGGAAAAAAGATGGTATACGACTGGAAAAGATTTAGAGAAACGGTAAAAAAATTATCTCCCAATACTGTTGTATTTAGCGATGTTGGTCCACACATTAGATGGTGTGGCAATGAAAAAGGCATTGCCGGAAAAACAAACTGGAACACTTTAAATATTGATGGATTTGAAGCTGGTGCAAAGGCACCATCAACAGATACACTAAATGCAGGAAACGAATTTGGCAAACACTGGATACCTGCCGAGTGTGATGTGAGCATAAGGCCGGGTTGGTTTTATCACAAAACAGAAGATGATAAAGTAAAAACTCCCGAACAATTATTTCAGTTGTATATAAAAAGCGTGGGCCGTGGCGCTAATTTATTGTTGAATGTACCACCAGATGGTAATGGTTTAATTACTTCCTTTGATTCAACGGCGTTGGTAGGGTTTAAAAAATTAAGAGAAGCCAATCTTACCAATAATATTTTTAAACACAGTGATACTTACCATTTAAAAGGTGGCATATTAGATAAATCGCCAAAAATCAGCGATGGCAATTATAACACTGGTGAAGAGATTCCTGCACGGATACAACATTCGGTAGGTGTTGAAATAAAGGAAAACAAAAAAGTGAATTGTATTGTAATGTATGAAGATTTGAAAAACGGGCAGCATTGCGCTAAATACAAATTATTACTGTTTAATAAAAAAGAAGAATTGGTAAAAGAAATGTATGGCACTACTATAGGAAGAAAATTGATACTTACTTTTCCAGCTGTAGATATTAATACGATAGAGTTGACTATTGAAGACCAACACGGCGTTACCGAAATAAATGAAATAGAAGGCTACTTCATAAATGATACCCTGATAGAAAAATAAAATCTGAATAATGAAAAAAATAATTGCTGTATTGCTGGTGTTTTTATCTTTAAAAACAATTGCACAAACTTATCAACCTACATGGGAAAGCCTGGATAAACGTCCCGTGCCAACCTGGTTTACAGATGCAAAGTTCGGCATCTTTATTCATTGGGGTGTTTACTCTGTGCCTGGCTTTAGTAGCAAAGGTGATTATGCAGAATGGTACCAGAACGGATTGCTGGGCAATGATACTGCAAGGCAAAAATTTCACAAAGCGAAATTCGGCAACCGTACATATTATGATTTGGCCAACGATTTTAAGGCCGAGTTATTTAACCCCGACGAGTGGGCGAAAATATTTGAACAGAGCGGCGCAAAATATATTGTGCTTACATCCAAGCATCATGATGGATTTACGTTATGGCCAAGCAAAGAAAGCGACAGGGACTGGGGCTTTAAATGGAATGCCGTTGATGTGGGGCCTAAAAGAGATTTGATTGCAGATCTTTTCAAAGCTGTCCGCAAAACATCTGTTCATGCAGGTATGTACTATTCTTTATACGAATGGTTTAATCCTTTATGGAAAACGGATAAAAGCAAGTTTGTTACAGAACATACCTGGCCGCAAATGAAAGAACTGATCAATAATTATCAGCCTGATGTTTTTTGGACAGATGGTGATTGGGACTTGACAGATTCAGTTTGGAAAAGCAAAGAATTTTTAACCTGGTTATATAATGAAAGTCCCGTAAAAAATACAATCATTGTTAATGATCGCTGGGGTGCTGGCATTAGATTTAAGCATGCAGGAATTTACACACCTGAATATCAACCCGATCTTGATTTTGAAGACCATGCCTGGGAAGAAAGTCGTGGCATGGGCTACAGCTATGGTTATAACAGGGAGGAAGATTCCTGGGATTATAATTCCACACAATCATTAGTGTTGCAATTGATAGATAAAGTGAGCCGTGGTGGTAATTTTTTACTGGATATAGGACCTGATGAACATGGAAAAATTCCACCGATAATGCAGGAGCGCTTATTGCAGATAGGCGATTGGTTGAAGATAAATGGCAACGCTATTTATAATACAACACGTTGGAAAAAAAATTCACAATGGAGCGAAGGCAACAGGGAATATAAAGATAGAAGTGGTGATATGCTTTTAAAAATTACCATCGACCCTGACCCTGGTTATGCCGTAAAAGAAGTTTTTTATACCTACAATGCAAATACTAATTCACTGTATGCTATCTTGCCAAAATATCCTGATAACAAAAAATTGTTGTTGAAAGATATTAAGCTTCCGGCATTTACTGCTATTAATTTTTTATCTACCGGAGAAATTTTACAATGGCAGCAAGATGGAAATAACGTAGTGGTGAACTTACCCGACTACAATCCCAATAAAATAAAAGCGCCTTACGCTTATGCAATAAAAATAAATAATTATGGAAGATTTACCGCAAAACCAAAGGCGAAAATAATTTACAACCAATTATTAAAACCAGTTGTAAGTATAGATGATGCAACAGAAGGCGCAACAATCTATTATACTACTGATGGTACAATGCCAACAACAGCATCAAAAATTTATAGCAAGGCTTTTAATGTAAATGCAACTACTACTGTAAAAGCTATTGCCATAAAACAGAATGAAATCAACAGTAATATAGAAGAAAGAAATGTAAATGTATATGAACTGATGAAAGCAACAAAAGTAACCAAACCTTTTGCAGGATTGAATTACAGTTACTATGAAGCAGACAGGATGAATGTCGCAAAAATGAATCAATTGCAACCAGTAAAAACGGGTGTGGTAAATGATTTTAACATCAATAATAAAAATAGAAAGTCAATTTTCGGGTTTATTTATACCGGCTATATCAATATCAGTGCAACGGGACTATATAATTTTAATATAGAAAGTGATGACGGAAGCTTATTGTATATTGATGACAAACTGATTGTAAATAATGATGCCAGGCAAACTGCGGGTGAAGGTAGCAATAGGGCCATATTAGAAAAAGGAATGCATAAGATAAAAGTTATTTATTATGATAGCGGAGGCGATAATAGCTTAAATGTATTTATGCAAAAGGAAGGTGGAAGTAAAGCAGAAATCAGTAGTAATATTTTATATCATTAAATAAGAATGATGCGGAAGATCTTTTTGATGTTAGTGATTGCTTTATTAAATTCGGTTGCATTTGCTCAGCCCAAACAGCAACATAATTTACAATTTGATTCATTGGCTAAACGCTGGGACGAAGCTATTCCTTTGGGTAATGGCTGGCTTGGCGCCTTGATTTGGCAGAAGGGAAATAAATTAAGAATGTCTTTAGACCGTGTTGACCTTTGGGATGACAGGCCAATGCCGGAAATTGATAAACTAAAATTTGATTGGGTAAAAGAAAAAGTGCGATTGAATCAATACGATTCCGTTCAAAAAATTGGCGACGAGCCTTATGAAAAATATGCAGCACCAACAAAGATTCCCGGAGCTGCTATTGAAATAAATATGGCTTCATTTGGAAAGGTAACTTCCTCAATACTAGATATTAAAACAGCTATTGCAACAATAAAATGGAATAGTGGTGTTGAAATGGAAAGCTATGTAAGTGCTGTTAGTAACAATGGTATTTTTATTTTGAAAAATGTTACTGGTGATTTGGATATCGACCTTATTGCTCCATCTTACAATTCTGGTAAAGAAGGAACAAAAGGAAATTCTGTAGAAGGAATTGGTTTGGAAAGATTGGGTTATAAAAAAGGAAACCTGATAAAAGGGAAAAGAGCACTGCAATATTTTCAGCCTTGTTATGGCTCGATGGCTTATGTTGTAAATGTAAGCCTTGAATATTTGCCCGATGAAATTCGTGGTAACTGGAGAATAGATATTCTTGATACAAAAAAATTAAATTCACCAGCCGAATCATTTGATACTACTAAATCATCGCATATAAAATGGTGGAACAACTATTGGAGCCGTTCGGCAGTTTCATTACCCGACAGCATTTTAGAAAAACAATATTACCTTGATATGTATAAGTTTGGTTGCGTAGCAAGAAGCAATACGCCACCCATTTCTTTACAAGCCATCTGGACTGCAGATAATGGCAACCTGCCGCCATGGAAAGGAGATTTTCATCACGACTTAAATACTGAGCTAAGTTACTGGCCGGGTTACACCGGTAATCATCTTGATCTTACTGCGTCTTTTACCAACTGGCTTTGGAAAATAAGGCCGGAAAATAAAAAGTGGACGAAACAATATTTTGGAGTAGATGGATTAAATGTGCCAGGAGTAACTACTATTAGCGGCAAACCAATGGGTGGATGGATACAATATTCCATGAGCCAGACGACAGCTATATGGCTGGCGCAACATTTTTATTGGCAATGGAAATATAGCATGGATAAAATTTTTTTAAAAGATAGGGCATCCATTTATTTTAAAGAAGTAGATGAATACATCAGTCAATTAACAAAAGGAAATAAAAAGAATGGCTTTGCAATAAGCTCCAGCCCCGAGTATCATGATAATGATATCAAAGCCTGGTTTAAAAATTATACGAATTATGATTTGGCTTTGTTGCGTTATCTGCATCAAAACGCAATAATTGTTTGGCATAATGAAATGAAATTGAAGAATAAAAGCTTTACCACTCCTGCATTTGGGCAAGATGATTTTCCGGATTATAATGTTAATGAAACTGGTCTCACCATTGCACCCGGACAAAACCTTGATGAATCACACCGGCACCATGCACAACTAATGGCCATTTATCCGTTGCAATTATTAAATGCAGATGATTCGGCTCAAAAAAATATTATTGATAAATCATTGCGCTGGTTAGAAAAGAAAGGTACCCGGCAATGGTGTGGTTATTCTTTTAGTTGGGCGGCTTGTATTTATGCAAGGGCAAAAGAAGCCGATAGTGCAGCGAGCATGTTGAAAAAATTTGCCACCAACTTCTGTTCCATCAATAGTTTTCATCTTAACGGTGATCAAAAAGGCGGGCAATATTCTGATTTTAAATACAGGCCATTTACTTTAGAAGGCAATTTTGCATTTGCACAAGGCATTCACGAATTATTATTGCAATACAATGGCAATGGTTATATTGAAGTTTTTCCTGCAACGCCAACAGCATGGAAAAATGTTTCTTTTAATACATTAAGAACAGAAGGCGCTTTTTTAGTAAGTGCACAAAAAGAAAATGGTGTAGTAACAACCGTAAAAATTACTGCCGAAAAAGGAGGGTTTATGCAATTGAAATTGCCTTTTAAAACATGGGTAACACAAGGAATCAAGCCTGCTAATTTATCTACAGAAAATGGAATTGCATCACTGAGTATGAAAAAAGGGGAGACTATTATATTTAAGAATGGGTATGAGTAAAGTAGCATTATTACCCATATCATTTGCAATAAAGTTTTTTTAAACTTTCGATGTCCTTTTCAAAGTCACGTTGATAACCTCTTTGTCCTCCAAAATAAGCGAGTGTCATTTTTGATTTCGCTTCACTAAAATATTTGCAAGATTCTGTTTGCCGGTTAAGCTTCACTAAAATTTTTCCTTGTGTCATAAGCCCTTCAATGCTTGCTGGATATTTCTTAAGTGCAATTGCAACCGCTGCCTGGGCTTTGTTATATTCCTGCTGCTCATAAAATAGAATTGCTTGCTGAACTAATCCTCTTTCATTATTTCCCTTCCTGTCTTTGAGTCTATCAATTTCAATTTGAGCTTTGTCAAATATCTTGTGTTTAATATAAAGCCTTGAAACAGCCGTTGAATAAAAGAGGTCATTCGGCTCTCTCATTTGTACATACCTATAGTCATTAACCGAATTATTTACTGAATCTAAAAGATCATAGCAGTATGCTCTTTCACGTAAAATATCACAACTATCGAGGGGCAACTCATTTGGGAATGCAAGTGCATTAGGGTTTTCAATTTTGAATTGATGTAAATTTTTTAAGGATAATGTTAAGTATGGGATAGCTTGCTCAAACTTTTTGCTTTGGCTAAGTATCAGGCCCTTTACGTAAAGCCAATTTACATTATTGGGATTTGCTTTTAATGAATCGTTAACCATACTCATTGCTTCTTCTTCAGTTTGTGAATAAGCTTGAAGAGCCAAAACAAATGTTGCAATAAGTATAAGGGTGCGACGCATATTTATATAATTTATCTCCCCTTAAAATTCGCGTTTCGCTTTTCCAAAAACGCACTCGTCCCTTCTTTCATATCTTCTGTGATAAAGCAAGCTCCAAATGCCTCTATCTCTTTGGCATAACCGCTTTTGCCATTATTGAAGGAGCTGTCGCTTAATGCCGCAAAGTTTACGCATTCAATTACTTTACCAATTGCAAAAGGTGCTTTACCAATAATAACGTTTAAAATTTCTCTCGTTTTTTCTAATAAATTTTCTGGAGTGGTTACATGATTTACCAACCCAAGTTGCAATGCTTCATTTGCATCAATCAGCTGAGCAGTCATTTGCAGTTCCATACTTTTTCCCTTGCCTACTAATTGAGTTAAACGTTGAGTGCCGCCATAGCCGGGTATCAATCCAAGGTTTACTTCGGGCTGGCCAAATTTTGCATTATCACTACACAACCTGAAATGGCAGGCCATCGCTAATTCGCAACCACCGCCTAACGCAAAACCATTTACCGCAGCTACAATAGGTTTTTTACTATTCTCAATTTTAAAAAAGATTTCTTGCCCACGTTTTGCCAAAGCCATCGCCTCTTCTTTATTCAATCCGTTAAACTCAGTAATATCTGCGCCAGCAACAAATGCTTTTGGTCCGGCACCAGTAATGATGACAGCTTTAATATCAGCATTGTTATATACTTCATCAATAGCTGTATTCAAGTCTGTAAAAACTTGCTTGTTCAGTGCATTTAATTTATCAGGGCGGTTGATGGTGATGGTGTAAATACCATCGGTAAGAGCAGCAAGCAGCGTTTGGTACATTTGAGTTGTTTTACCAAAAATAAGCATAAAAGAAAAGCTGTGCTACTTTGCTGTGCAAATTTATATTGAGAAATTACAGATAGAATAATTAAAATTAGTAATCAATAATTATCAAAAGTTTCTATTTTCTTTCACCCAATTCTTTATATAGTCTGCAATTTCTGTTGTTGGTGTGCCGGGTGCAAACAATTTTCCTACACCCAATTCATTCAATGCAAGCATATCATCTTCTGGAATAATACCACCGCCGGTAAGCAATACATCGGTCATTGCTTTTTCTTTCATCAATGCAATTACTTTTGGAAAAACAGTATTGTGTGCGCCGCTTAAAATACTGATGCCGATTGCATCTACATCTTCCTGTAATGCTGCATTCACCACCATTTCAGGCGTTTGGCGCAAGCCGGTATAAATCACTTCCATGCCTGCATCACGTAAAGCAGTGGCAATAACTTTAGCGCCACGGTCATGTCCATCTAAACCTACTTTGGCTACCAAAACCCTTACTGGCCTTTTCTTTTCCATAGCAAATCATTATTAAAGTTTTGTAAAAGTAAATCTATTCATCAAATATCTGTAATACTTTCCTATTTTGCAGTATTCTAATTTACCCTTCATTTTCACTTTATGAATACATCTGCCGCCGGCGAAATTGCTTCGTATTTAAAACATGGTGATTATTCAGTTGCTGTAAGACGAACACTCGATTTTTGTTTGGATACAGGCAATGATGCTTTAATTGAAAATACCATCAATTGGAGCAGACAGTATCATGAATACGAAAATGCAAAAGAAAGTAAAACGCTGCCTGTTGATTTTGTAAGCCAAGCAGAAAATATTTTGCAGCAGGCAAATGCGTTGCAGGCTGGCAACAACTATCGAAGTTACCCATTGATAAGTGCCGAAAAAATTTCAAAAACTTATAGTGGCGGCGGTTTTAGTTTAAAGCCGATTGATTTATCTATTGGTACCGGTAATGTTTTAGGTGTGGTTGGAGAAAATGGAAATGGTAAAACAACTTTATTGCGTTGCCTTGCCGGTCAACTAGCTTTGGATAATGGTGCAATACAATATCATTTATTGCAGAAGCCAGACTCTTATGCTATAAAAAACCACATTGCATTTATACCGCAGCGTATTCCCAAATGGTATGGTTTGCTAAAAGATAATCTGCATTTCAGTGCATCCATTGCAGGAGTTTACGGCGCTAAAAATGATTTGATGGTAAACTTTATGCTGGAGCGTTTAAATCTTACCAGCTACGCACACCTTACCTGGAACCAGATCAGCAGCGGTTACCGTACCCGTTTTGAAATAGCAAGAATATTACTGCAAAAGCCAAGGCTGTTGATTTTAGACGAGCCATTGGCCAATCTTGATATCAATGCACAACAAACTATTTTGACCGACCTGATTTTTATGGCAAAGGGTACACATAACCCAATGGGCATCATCTTAAGTTCGCAACAATTGCATGAGGTTGAAAAAGTTGCTGATACGGTTATCTTTATTAAACAAGGCAATTGCTTATACAGTAGTAATGATAAGGAAGAAAAGATTACCAGCAATGCGGTAGAGTTTGAAACTACAGCCAACAGGGATGATATCATTGCATTATTTGGAGAAGATAATATAGAGCTGCAATTCAATGGCGGTTTTTATACTATTGTTTCTGCGGCATTATCGGCACAGGAAATAATTGGCAAAATGATAGCTGCAAAAATACCGGTCACTTATTTCCGTGATATCACTTACAGTACCAAACGCTTTTTTTAAACACTGTAACATTTAATTGAGATGAATAAAAGATTATTGGTCCCATTCTTTTTGCAAAAGCTTGATGAGAAATTATTGCGCAATAAACCCAATACATGGGCAGCACGTACACACCTGGTTATTTGGTTTGCAGTGTTATTTACATTGGCATTAGGCGGCTTTTGCTACTTAGCTTTTTTTGATGCCAGGCAATACAACAGCATTGGCGGCTGGGTTACTTTTGTTAGCTTGGTTGCTTTTATTGGTTTTGTTTTTTGGATTATTTTTTTATTACGCTTTAATTTGTTTAAACGATATGGCAATTGGTTTATGTGGGATGGGTTGAAAAGTTTTGGGTTGTATTTTATAAGTATTGGCGCAATGGTGGCAGTTTGTTTTTTACCATCGGAAATACAAATGTTAAGAGCCAATCAACAATTTGGTAACGAAGAAATTGTAAATGATATTAATGAGATCAATGTTGATGCCTGTAAATTGGAGTATGAACTGTTGCCTTTACAATGGAAATCGGAGAAATATAAAGTAGTAAATGAAATACATGATTCACCTGTTACTGCTGAGGTAGAAGTTGATACAATAGGCTCAAAATTAATATACACTGACAAGCAATCAATGCAGCTTATTGATACTATGGCATTACGAAACAAACTTGCTCAAACAGATAGTGTTATTAAGGTGAATGATTCGATCTATATATTCTTTGATTGTCCTGATTATACCTTTGTAAGCTCTTATCACGCAGACGAATACACCCATAAGAAAATAATGGATTCGAAAGACATTTATTACACGGTCATTAAAAATTATGCGAAGCCAGATAGGGTGGCTTTGTTAAAAAAAATGGATGAACTGTATACAAAATATGCTACTGATAATCGTTTTGGATATAATGACAATTATACAGATTACAATAACAATGATAATTATAACACCAGGATAATTCGAAAATATAAATTGGGAGAGGTAGACAACGGCCTTTATAATATCGTTGATAAAAAATATTCGTGGGTAAATTCCTGGGAAAGCTACCTGAGAATATTTTATTACATAACACTGGTGCTTACACTGTTGGTCTTTATTTTCCGGCATACTACTGTTAAAACTTTTTTCCTTTCATTACTGGCTAGTGTAATTTTAATGATTTTTACTGGCCTTCTTATGGTGATGAGTGGTGGAAGCGATAGCTCAATGTATTCTTTTATGATTGTATATTATGTAGGGTTTGCTTTACTGGCATTATCAATTAATGCATCAAAAGTCAGAAGTGCATTACAGGGCATCGCCTTGAACCTGTTTTTATTTATGACCCCGTTTATACCTTTGATTTTTGTTGGATTAAACAGAGCTATTGATCGGGGATCACGTTATGAAGAGGGGAATTACTACAGACCAGAAGAAGATAAAACTGCATTATATACTGTAATTGCAGAAATAGCTGGTATAGTTATCTTATTAATACTTTTAGAACCTTTGTTTAGAAGATTGTACCGTAAATGGTTTGCTGCACCGGAAAATTAATGATTACAAACACTGCTTATTTAAAAACTTCAACGTAGCCTTATCAAAATCACTATACATCTGGTGATCAGATACTGCTAAATCAATTTGTTCCACTATAAAAGCTTTTTGCAAACCATTTAAGCTATTTAGTTGGGGAAAAGAAGTTGGATTTGCCTGGTAAGCCGATACAAACGCTGGCGAATACCCGATAAAATAATTACTATTGGTAAGATAACCCTTGCTTTTTAATTCATTAAACACTGCTGTGGATTGTGCAATGGTAATATCGCCCCTTCTTGCAAAACGTTCTGGATACAAAGGTGAATGTTCTTTAATTAAATATTTACTGCAAATGCCTCGGCTGGTAAATGTGTTTGAGTTGGTAAGTGCATCGGCATTACCCTGCGGCCCTACATTATCATTATTATCAAACCTTGCCATACAAAATTGAAATGGCGTAGTTGATACTTGTGCAATGGGCGTACCGCTTGGCGCACAATAACTAACTGCAGTAGCATATTTAAAAAGAGAAGATAATGATGCAGAAAATGCGCCACCGTTACTCATGCCAATAGAATAGCGCAATTTGCTTCTGCTGGTGGTACCGCGGTTATAAAAAGTATCGGTGATAGCTTTTATATTAGCGTAATCTACATTGGTAACAGAATCGTAAGGCGCATAAGCCCACCTTAATTTGCCATCGCTATCTGCGTCAATACCGGTAGTAGCTTCTTCTGCTTCGGTAATGATGATGCCAAAATTATCATTTACCAATTCTTTGTACAATTGCTTAAACTCAAAACTTGTAGCTACATTAGTTGCACTGCCGCCAGAGCCGTGCAATAAATATACAAAGCCTTTATGCCCGGCCGGAAAATAATAATACACGGGTTTCAATCTATCTCTTCCTCTTATCATTTCATATTGCAAGGTAACGGGCGTAATAGCTTTTACAGCTCCGGTAAATGAAACATCTTTAGCTGGCATTAAAAACCAGGTATGCCATTCTTCAAAAGCATTTAAAAGCGAAATATCACTGCTGCTCCATTTATCAAATATTTGAGAATCAGTATAAGCGTTACTGAAAATGTGTACGGAATCACCTACCTTATATTTGCCTGCTCCATATCCATTGCTAACAACTACAGTAAAACTATCTGTTATAGTTACTACAGGCGGCGTGGTATCCGTATTGCTTTTTTTGCAAGAGAAAAGGCTAAGTACACAAAAAACAGTTAGCAAATGCTTCATAAGATATATTTGCCCATAGACCTTGCTGAACAGCTAAAGTTTAAAGCGGTTAAAAAATTGCTAACGCTTTGCTGATTCTGTTTATTGTTTCTAGTTTGCCAATGGTGTCAGCAATAACGAAAACAGGTGGGCCAAATTTTCCGCCAACCAGCATAATACGAAATGGTAATTGCAATTCACCGGGTTTGATATTTTTTGCAGTGGCCAATTCTTTAAAACTATTTTCTAAACTAACTGCATCCCAATTTTCTAGATTGTTCAATGCATTGCACCAGTCAGCAAAAAATAATTTCTTATCATCATTCCATTTGGGTTTTACTGCATCGACATCCAATGTTTCTGGTGTTTTAAAAAAGAAAGCAGCTTGTGTATAAAAATCGGGTATCAATGTACAACGGTCACTCACTAAACCTAAAATGTTTTTAAATTTATCATCATCATCAATGCTGATTCCGTTTGCTTTAAACAAACTTTTAACTTGCAAAGTATAACTTTCAACCCCTAACTTTTTAATCCATTCATGATTGAACCATTTAGCCTTTTCGTAATCAAACTTTGCACTGCCGCTATGCACTCTTTCGATGCTGAATTTTTCAATCAATTCTTCTTTGGTAAAAAGTTCCTGTTCTGTACCTGCGTTCCAGCCCAATAATGCCAGCAGGTTTATAAATGCTTCAGGTAAAAATCCTTTTTCTTTAAATCCTTCGGTTAGTTCATTTGTCTTTGGGTCTATCCAGTTCATTGCAAAAACAGGGAAGCCGTATTTAGCGCCATCTCTCTTGCTTAACTTACCGCTAGGTCCCAGTATCAAAGGCAAATGTGCCCATTCAGGCATTTTATCTAAGCCAAAAAGATATCTCCAAAGCAATACATGCACAGGTGCACTGGGTAACCATTCTTCTCCTCTAAAAGCATGAGAGATTTTCATTATATAATCATCCACAACAACAGCTAAATGATAAGTAGGCATACCATCTGCTTTCAACAACACTTTATCATCTACCAAATCAGTTTCATTTTTTATTTCGCCGCGTATCATATCGGTAAACGAAACCGTTTCTCCCTGTGGCATTTTAATTCTTATCACATGCCTTGTGCCAGCAGCCAATAAATCATTCACTTCCTTTACTGTTAAAGTCAATGAATTTTTCATCTTCATGCGCACATGATGATCGTATTGTGGCGAAGGATTTTGCGGCGATTTAAAATCGCTACGCATTTTTTCCAATTCCTCAGGCGTATCAAATGCATAATAGGCATGGCCATCTGCAATTAATTTTTCTGCATATTGTTTGTAAATGCCTTGTTCTTTTCTTTCGCTTTGGCGATAGGGGCCAAAGTCGCCGCCATGAATCGGGCTTTCATCAGGTTCAATGCCACACCATTTTAAGCAATCAAAAATGTATTGCTCAGCGCCTTCCACAAATCTTGTCTGGTCGGTATCTTCAATACGAACAATGAATTTTCCGCCTTTATTTTTTGCAAATAAATAATTATATAAAACGGTACGTACACCGCCTAAATGCAGGCCACCGGTTGGGCTGGGTGCAAATCTTACTCTTACTTTACTCATACTGCAAAGATAAGCGCAGGAGCAACTATAATAATAAAATACAGGAACACGGATTATATGGATAAAAGGATTTTTTTTATTAAAGGTATTTGCTGTCATTAACTTTCTGTAGAACGATGACAACGGATTATGCTGCTTCGCAGAATTTTGTATAACCCAAATAATTCAATCTTTTCTTTAAAGCAGAAAAAATCCGTGACCATCGGTTCAATCAGTCACATCCGTGTTCTCCCCCCAAAAAAAACCGCCCTAGCATAAGCTAAAGCGGCTATTGGGTATCAATCATCATCAAAATTTACTGCAGCGCTACTATCCTTGGTTCCTGGCCGTTAATGGAGATGGTGGCTGTTTTATCACAATCACCGTTGCCAAAATCAATCACCGCATTGTTGGCGCCGCCTTCTACCTTTAATTTTCCAGTGCATATATTATCGCAGGTTGTTTTCTTTTGTAAAGCTTCGGTAATGTAACAGTTCCTTGTTTTACCAGCAGCATTAGTTACCGTATGATTACCGGTAATTAAAAAAATATCATCTAATAAATTATTGGGTGTATTTGCACCTGCAATCTGCACCACATCTCTTGTACCATTATGCAACCAATAGCTGCCATCAGGAGCCGTAACTTTTCCGTTGTCTATCTTTCTCTGCCAGCTTCTTGTAGTTGCGGTGCTGGTATTGGTCCAGGTAAGTGTGCCTTCTTTTTTAAATTTATTTACATAATAATTGGTAAAAGTAAATACAGCTTTGCTGCCAGCTTTTCTTACCGAGTCAGAAAGTTCAATATTGATTTTGCCAACCCGTGTTACACCATTTGGTGAAATGGTACCATTACCAAAATCAATAACAATTGTTTTAGGAAAACCAGCTGCAGGTATTACCGTTACAGTAGCTGTCCTTAAAATATTATTGGTGGTAAGTGGTTGCAAAGAGAAATTGTTGCCCAACAAATTTTTATCAGCAGCAGCTTCCATAAATGTATTATTGGCATCTTCCATTAAATTATCAGCAATGGCCTGGTCGCTGCTTAATTCAAAAGTAGTTTCAATATCACTTGTTGGCGGAGCTAATGTAACCTGTTGTTTTTTGCAGGAAAACAATACTATGGTAAGAGTAAAAATTGCAGTTACGCTTAAGAGTCTATTTGTTTTCATAGGCTGGTTTTAGAGTTGTGCCAGGCGGATTATTGGATTGTAAAAACTGGCTTACCAAAATAAAACGAAAAAGGATATTAATTATTGCATCCTACTTTTATTTTTAAAGCCGAAAAATACCTTTTGTTTCCGGCTTTTACTACGTAGATTTGGCAAGATTTAATAATTATGATAGCCCCACATTTTTGGAGAGAATCCAAAGCGAAATTTTTTAAGAAAGACCTTTTTTTTGTTCGTACCCCCTGGTGGTTGCGCAAACTTTTTCCAGGTTGCGTATGGGATATTAAAACCAAAGAAAAAACCATTTACATAACTTTTGATGATGGGCCGCACCCCAGCATTACTCCCTTTGTTTTAAACGAGTTGAAAAAATACAATGCAAAAGCTACCTTCTTTTGTATTGGAGATAATGTGAAAAAATTTCCTGCAGTATACCAACAGGTTATTGATGAGGGCCATGCAATCGGCAACCATACCATGCATCATATCAACGGCTGGAAGAACAAAGATGAAAATTATTTGGGAGATATAGCTGAGGCTCATCAATATATACATACTAATTTATTTCGGCCACCTTATGGTCGAATTACAAAATCGCAGATACGCAAACTGCACAGTTCAAATCTTAAATTGCAAACTATTATGTGGTCTGTTTTAGCTGGTGATTGGATTGCAACTCTTTCCGCGGAAAAATGTTTTACGCAGGTAAAAAATAATGTTCGTCCTGGCAGTATCATTGTTTTTCACGATAGTGATAAAGCCAATGAAAGGATGAGTTATGCGTTACCGAAACTATTGGAACATTTCAGCAAACAAGGTTACAGCTTTAAAAAAGTAGAAATAAATAAGTAAAACTTCTTCATCATTTTAGGAGTACTACTAAGTGGGATTACCACAAAAAAAATTGGGCCTGGGTAGAAACCCTGGCCCGTTTTTAATCCGTACCCTATGAAAACTAGGATAAATGTACAAACTTGTTTTTAAAAATGCAACATTTTTTTTGATATTATAAAGTATTAATATAACCAACCCGTTGTTTTGGAGGGTTTTTACGTTTCAAGAATCGTAATTTTCCTGTACTGGTAAGGCTTTGCACGGATTGCCTTTACTCTTTTATTAAATCGATGGTTCAACAACGTTTGGGTATATTTTTTTTAAAATAAGGCAGTATTGTTTTTTTAATGACTTTTGCATTTTATATACAACCATGATAATAGACACTCACTGCCATCTTTATGCAGAAGAATTTACTGGCGATATTGACGAAGTATTGCAAAGAGCAGCCGGCGAGGGCGTAAATAAATTTTACCTGCCGGCAATAGACAGTTCCACACATCAACAAATGATAGCGTTGGAAACAACATTTGCCGGCAAATGCATTGCCATGATGGGTCTGCACCCTTGTTATGTAAAAGAAAACCATAAAGCAGAACTGGAAGTTGCCGGGGAATGGCTTTCCAAAAGAAAATTTGCAGCCATAGGAGAGATAGGCCTTGATTTTTATTGGGATAAAACCTTTACAGATGAACAATACGAGGTTTTTAGAACACAGATAGAATGGTCGCTGCAATATAATTTGCCCATTGTGATACATACCCGTAATGCCATGGCCGAAACTATTGAAGTGGTTAAAAAATATGCTGGAAAAGGTATCCATGGCATTTTTCATTGCTTTAGCGGCAATTATGAAGATGCCAAAGCCATTACCAACATGGGGTTTTGCCTTGGTATCGGCGGAGTGCTTACCTATAAAAATAGTGGCCTTGCCGAAGCCATTGAAAAAATTGACATGAAATACCTGGTTGTAGAAACAGATGCACCTTATTTAACGCCGGCGCCTTTTAGAGGAAAAAGAAATGAAAGCAGTTATTTAAAATATGTAGTGGAAAAACTGGCAGAAGTGAAAAATAAGTCTGTAGAAGAAGTTGCTGCAATTACAACAGCCAATGCTCAAAAAATATTCGGGTTATAAGGGTTGATGCTGTATTTTTGCCGTCCTTTAAAAAAGGAGAGTTGTATTTTAAGTTTTTAAAGGAGACGTGTCCGAGTGGTTGAAGGAGCACGCCTGGAAAGTGTGTATAGGGGAAACTCTATCAAGGGTTCGAATCCCTTCGTCTCCGCAAACAATAAAATCCTTCATTATGAAGGATTTTATTGTTTTGCAGTATTATATCTTTTTGATAAATATGTTTATAAGAATTATGATTGCGAATCTTCATAACTCTTAATTTTATTGTACAATGTTTTGCGGTCTATCTTCAATACTTCTGCCGCTTTTGTTTTATTAAAATTTACTTCTTTTAAAACCTGCATGATGGTTTCATATTCTGCTTTAGATGCAGAGTCTTTTAATACCAGCGAAGTTTTTTGAAACATAGGCGCCACCGTTACCGAAGTGCTGCTATCATTACTATTGCCACTGTTGCTAATTTCATAAGGCAACGATGAAGGCATGATATTTCCCTTATTGGTTAATAAAGCACAACGGCGGATAACATTTCTAAACTCTCTTAAATTGCCCGGCCAGTTATATTTTATAAACATCTGCATCACTTCATCATCAAAGCCATCCAGTTGCTTATTTAACTCCACCATAGTTTTGGTTAAAAAGAAACTTGCAAATAAAGGGATGTCATCTTTTCTATCTCTTAATGGAGGCAGGTTTATAGAAAATTCATTGAAGCGGTGATACAAGTCTTCCCTGAATTTTCCTTTTCTATAAGCTTCCTGTAAATTTTCATTTGATGCTACAATCACTCTCACATCTACGTCCAATTCTTTATTGCCACCTACACGTTTAAATTTTCTTTCCTGTATTACCCTTAATAAAGAGGCTTGTATTTCCGCAGATAAATTAGCTACTTCATCTAAAAAAAGCGTTCCGCCATTGGCTAATTCAAAATGCCCTTCCTTATCTGCCAGTGCGCCTGTAAAAGAACCTTTCATGTGACCGAATAATTCACTTCCTGCAAGTTCTTTAGATAATGTGCCACAATCCATCGCAATAAAAGGATGACCTTTTCTGCTACTTTTTTCATGTATGGTTTTGGCAATTACTTCTTTGCCCGTACCGCTTTCACCATAAAGGATAATACTAAAGTTGGTAGGCGCCACCAGGTCAATTTGTTTGTACAATTCCCTGGTAGAATTTGCATTGCCCTCTAAAAATTCTGAAGAAGCGTTACTAGCATTCTTTGCATTTTTATTTTCTTTTGCCGATGGTGTAATTCCAATGGTATCTTCTGCAGATTGATTTAATGCCTTGTTTAAAACATTTAATACTTCATCTGGTATAAGCGGCTTGGTGATATAATCAAAAGCTCCGGCTTTAATTACATCTACTGCAGTTTTTATGTCGCTGTAACCGGTAATGATAAGCACAATGGTATTTGGGTTATGCTGTTTTATTTCCAGTAAAATATCTTTACCGTCTTTTTTATCGCCCAATCTAAAATCACTTATAACAATATCAAAAAAACTGGCAGTGAATTTTTCAATGCCTTTGTTGCCTGAATGGGCCATATCGGTCTCGTACCCGTTCTTTGTAAGAAATCTGCTGAGCAAAAGACACATATCGGTATCGTCATCAATAATTAAAATTCTTTTTTTCATGCATTTTTCTTTTTATAAAGATACAATTACTATAATGGGTTTTTAAAAAAGTGGTTTACACGTTCGACTGCCCCTTAAGTGTAAAACTTTTTCCAAAACCAAACCTATGCTCAACTGCTTTTTATTAAAGGACGAATTTTTGAAGTCATTGACTACTATGAAAAAAACCTGCCAAAATAAATAGATGAAAGAAATGGCTTTTTTAAAACCATTAATAACAAAATCTGCGTATCATTTTCCCCGAACTGAGAAAAATAATACACATGGAAGGTCAAATTAATAAAGTAAACTGATCTAACCTATTGATATACTTGGCAAAAGAATTGCAGTAATAAGATTAATTATTAAACAAGTAAATTTGTGCTTACCATTTATTTAAACATATTACTGTGAATGCCTTAATCATTGATGATGAAATTGATATTTGTTATTTACTAACTGGTATACTTCGAAACAGGAATATTCAATCGAACTATGTAAATTCTTTAAACGAAGCAAAGCAGGTTTTAAACACCAAAAATCCTAAAATTGTTTTTCTAGATAACCATTTGCCCGATGGTATGGGGGTAGATTTTATTACCTACCTTAAAAAGAATTATCCTGATACAAAAGTGGTAATGATAACAGCTTACGACACCCCGGCAGACAGGCAAAAAGCGTTGGCAGAAGGCGCCGACCTTTTTATTGCCAAACCTTTTTCCAGGGAAGTTATTTATCAAACTGTAGATGCACTAACCAATTAATTATTCCCCCTTTTGTGGAAGCTTTTTCCCGAAAAGATTTATTATCTGCACTTTACGTTATATTGTCCTCTTAAAAAAAACTGGCAGAGTTTTTCGATTACATAAGTATTGATAAACAATTAAAACTTTTTTATGGGAAATCTATTGTATCTAATTGCAGTTATATTAGTAATAGCTTGGGCTATTGGTTTTTTAGGCTATCATGCAGGCGGGCTTGTACATATCTTACTAGTGATTGCTATAATTTCAATTTTGCTTGGCGTTATTAGAAGAGCCAATTAAAAATATTATGCAGTAAGTGCTTAAAGCTGGAACTATCTTTATAAAAATTCAGGTGAATTATTTAATTGGTAAAATTAAATTTAATAGTAAAGGTAGTTCCGGTTGCAGGCAAACTGGTAACATTAATAACTCCCCTGTGGTTTAAAATAACATTATGAGTATTGGTTAACCCTAAACCATTACCATTTGCTTTGGTAGTAAAATAAGGTTCAAATAGGTTATTCAGTTGTTCTTCTGTCATACCAGAGCCGTTGTCTGAAATTTCTATTATACATTTATTGTCATTTTCTTCGGTATGTATCTTCAAAATGCCGGTAATGGGCTCCATCGCTTCTATAGCATTTACAATTAAATTTAAAAAAGCTATTCTTACTTTTTCGGCATCAACTGAAATGTTGCGAATATTTGGAGCATAATTCTTTTGTACTGTAATTTGTTTTAGTTCAATACGGTCTTTAGCCAGTTCAAGCGCTTCATCCAATAAAGTATTTACAGATACAGAAACAAAAACCAATTCAGCAAATCTTGTTGCGCTTAACAGTTCGCTTATAAGTTGATTAATGCGTTTGCTGTTTCTTTCTACCATATCAAAAAGCATGGTGCTGTTTTCATCCTGGTCGGCCAAGTCATTTTTTAACTGAGATACTGCAAGGTTGATATTGGTTAAAGGGTTTCTAACTTCGTGTGCAATGGTACGTGCAATGCGGCCTGTTGCTGCAAATTTTTCACTTCGCTTCATCAATAATAATTCTTTATTGGCCTTGTCTAATTCTACTATGCGTTGCTGCAATTCTTTTTGATAACCATTTACTTTTCCATCAGCTAAAAGCCTTGCTTTATATTCTCTGCGGTAGGTGTAAAAACCAAATAGCGCAAATATCAATGCTAAAATAAATGAAGTGATGGTAATGATATTTACTGCTTTGTACTTGCCATTCAAATTTTCTGTACGGGTATTCAATATATTTGATTCAAGGTTTTGCATCTCTCTTACTTCAGCTCTTATACGGTCCATTTTTATTTTGCCAATATAAAAAGAATGTAAAAGCGAATCATCAGTTACATAATTATTTTGTGGAAAATATTTTACTGCAAATTCCAGCCTCGTAAACCCATCCCTGATAAGTGAATTAAGCGTAAGTAAGTGGCTTTGCTGCGTTTCGTTACTTTTAGTATCTTCTTTTAACATATCAAAGGTGCTGTCTACCAAACTAAAACTACTTTTATACGGCTCAAGAAAGCTGGTATCTTTTGTATTTACATATCCTCTTAAACCGGTTTCGGCATCTTTCATTCCCGAAATCAATTTTTCCAAATCATTGATGGTCTTATTGGTATGATTTACCCATTCCATTTGTTTTAGCAATTGATTGTTTTCGTAAAGCGTAAGCACGTAACAAATCAATAATAATACAAAGGCAATGGTGTAACCTGCTTTTACCCGAAAATCAAAAGCAACCTGGTTTAATATTTTAATCATATTATCTGCTAAAAGTGTGGAATTTAATGCTCAAAATAATTTTATGCTTCCATAAGATATGTTATAACTATTAAAATTCAAGCCAAAAATTATGGTATGCATATTGTCGTAATTAAAAGACGAATAAAAATAATTGTTTAGTATGAAAAATGAAAGGGAAAACCCGACACAACCACTCTATCATCTTATAGCTATATTAGAGGATGCCAAGAAAGGATATTTATCAGCAGCAGATAAAGTAAAGGACGAAGTATTAGCCTTATTGTTTGAAAGATTTGGGTACCAGCGTGGCAGGTATAGTAACGAGTTGAAACAACTTGTAAACCGATTGGGAGCCACATCTTCTATAGATCAATTTACTTTAAGCTTACTGCACAGGACATGGCTTGACTTAAAAAGTGCTTTCAGGTTTGGCCAAAAAGAAACCATGATAAAAGCATGTATAAAAGGAGAAGAGCTGGCCTTGGTTAATTACTCTAAAATACTGGAACAGATACCAGAAAATGATGAAGCTAAAATAATATTGCAGCAGCAGGTAAATGGTATCAAAACGGTTTTAAATACTATAAAGGAATACACTTCAGTTTCTGCTAATTGAAAAAAATATAACGATGCAAACTATCACTAATTCTTTTCAAACAAAGATTCGTGACCTTGTGAATTTTCTTAATGAAATTGCAAAAGGTTTTGAAAGAATTGCCGAAGAAATAGATAATCATAGTTTAAAAACAGCGATGATTGCTGTAGCCATGGAAAGTGAGCAATATGCTGCAGAAATTAAAGGTCAGGTAGCCTATATCAATACTGAAATGATGCTATCGGGTAATACTGCAATTTGGAATGAAATTGAAATGAATACCGAGCAGCAAGCGGTATTGGTAAAGGGCGGAGAAATAGATGCGCTTTGCAATAATTGTGATGCTTATTTTACCAGGTTATATGAAGATGTGTTGATGGAAAATTGCATTTACAAAAATTTTAAGGACATTATAACCTATCAGTTATATGCTGCAAAATGTGCTTTTATGAAAATAAAGCTATTGAATACAATTCGCTTCAATAATAATTAAATAGAGTTGCGCGATAACACTCTCTTTACTGAGGCAATTTGAATCCTCTCACTTCCCGTTGTGTAGAAATTTGTACCCAAAAAAGCCTGTGTTTTTTCTGTGTCTAGGAATTTATAATTTTAAAACAAGTTTACAGCATCAATTTGTACTTATTTTTTCAATAAAAAATATTTGGCAGCATTTTAGTCTTATTATACTTGGTAATAAATTATTTAACCGTATAAAAAATAAAATTATGAATGCAGGAAAATTATTAACTGGTGTGTTAATAGGCGCAGCCGCAGGTGCTGTATTAGGTGTTTTGTTCGCACCAGACAAAGGCTCTGAAACAAGAAAAAAAATATCAAAAAAAGGGAATGATTTAAAAGATGTTTTTAAATCAAAAGTTAGCGACCTGGTAGACGACCTTACTGATCAATATGAAGGTATTAGAGAAGAAGGTAATGAACTTTTAAAAAATGGTAAAGAAAAAGCAAATGCTTTAAAAGCAGATGCAAAACATTCTTTATCGTAAGAGACTAAACTTTTACACTGTAGTGTATTTTACCTAAAACTTTTATCATGGAACAGCAGGCAAATTCAATAGAAAATTTATTTGAAAAGACAGGTGATTATCTTGAAACCAGGATAGAGTTATTTAAACTGAAAGCTGTAAATACAACATCAGAAATAACAGCTTCTATTTTAACGAAATTTATTGTTGGCCTGGTAGTAAGCTTGATTGTATTAATGTTGAATACAGGGATTGCAATATGGATAGGAGATAGTTTGGGTAAAATATACTATGGTTTTTTTATTGTAAGTGGTTTTTATGTTATTGTAGCAATACTTATGTATGCGTTCAGGCGCAGTTGGATAAAAAAACCATTGAATGACATGTTGATTAATAAAATGCTTAACTGATGAACATGAAAATTACCAATGCTGCACAATTAAAGGAAGCTATAGCTACCCTTGAAATACATACTGCAATTAAAAAATCTGTTGTGGTAGAGCAGTTTCATGAAACTTATGAAAGTTTAAAACCGGTTAATATTATCAAACATACTTTTAAAGATTTTATTGATGTTCCTGGTATGGCAGATAATTTTATCGGTTCCTCTATTGGATTGGGGGCGGGCATATTGTCTAAAAAAATATTAGTTGGAAAGCCTACAAATATTTTCAAGCGTATATTGGGCACTGCAGTAGAATTAATTGTTGCTAAAACAGTGACTAAAAATTCGGATGGAATTACAAGCAAAGCTTTCGGGCTAATAAAAAAATTGATCAAGAATAACTCTGACCACATAACAACATAAAATAATTATCCCAGTACTTTTTCCATTTGCATACTTCTGCTGCCTTTAATTAAAATTTGTGCGTTGGTAAATTGTTGTTGATTAAACCATTCCATGGCCTGCAAACTATTTTCAAAATTTACATAAGGGTGTTGTAATTTATGGTAATCGCCACCCACCAAAACTACGGCCTTCCATGTATAATTATCAATTACTGAAATAATGTTTTGATGTTCGTGTAAACTTTGTTCACCCAATTCCATCATGCCACCTAATAATAATATTTTATTGTTACCCTGCATCTTTGCAAAATTTTCTATTGCAGCCTTCATGCTTGTAGGATTTGCATTATAAGCATCTAAAATAATTTTATTGCTGCCTTTTTCTATCAATTGTGAGCGGCTGTTGCTTGGTGTATAATGTTCCAGTGCCAATTGTATTTTATCATCTGCAACGTTAAAATATTTTCCAACTGCAACTGCGGCTAATACATTGGGCAAATTATATTCGCCAACCAGTTGCGTTTTTATGGTATCAATGACAGCGCCATTGGTAATAGCTACTTCTAAAAAACCAGAACTGCTTTTTACTTCGCCTGTAATTTCAGCATCTTTAGTTCCATAAGTTTTTATAGTGGAAATGCCTTTACTCATCTCTTGCAAATAAACATAATCGTTCATAATGAATGCAGCGCCGTTATTAGCCCTTAAATAATCAAACAGTTCACCTTTGCCTTTTCTTACACCCTCTTCACCGCCAAAGCCTTCTAAATGCGCTTTACCACAATTGGTTATTAACCCATGTGTAGGTAAAGTAAAGCGGCAGTAGCTTTCTATTTCTTTTTGATGGTTGGCACCCATTTCAATCAACGCAATTTCGGCATCGGCTTTTATTTTCAAAATAGTAATCGGAATACCAATGTGGTTATTGAGATTACCTTCTGTGGTATAGGTCTTATAAGTAGTGTTTAAAACTTCGTGCAGTAATTCTTTAGTGGTTGTTTTTCCATTGCTTCCTGTAATAGCAATAAAAGGAATAGTAAATTGTTCACGGTGATGCTTGGCTAATAATTGCATAACTGTTAAAACATCATCTACCGTAATTATTCTTTCGTCAATTATATCTGTTGGCTCATCTACAATGGCGTAAGCTGCGCCTGCATCCAATGCTTGTTTTGCAAAAAGGTTACCATTAAAGTTGGGCCCCTTCAACGCAAAATACAAATCATTTTGTTTTAATTTCCTGGTATCAGTTTGTACAGATGGGTGCTGTAAAAATATTTTATAAAGTGCTGCTGTTTGCATGTTTCAAAAATACTATAGATGTAGATAATACCCCAATAAAAAACTCCTCCAGTATGTGGAGGAGTTTTTTAATTATTTAGCAAGATTATTTTTTCTTTTTTCTTGAATTTTGTTTGCGGCTGCCAAACACGTTACCATCTTTAAAGCCTGGTCCTTCTGGCGGCCCAAGATAAGTTTGAGCACAACGGAAACCTACAGTGCTCGATGCCTGGTCTTGCTGCATGTAGCGGCGGGCACCCGGTGATAACCAGTAAGGCCTGTCGTTCCAGCTACCACCTTTAATAACTCTAGATTCATCGTTGATTAAAGAAGTAATTCCATAACCATAATATACACCACTTGAAGAATCACCATCAAGGTAGTTGATCACATTATTCTTTTGATAGTTAGTACGATTTTTTACATCTTCATCAGAGATATCTACTTTCTTCAACCTGTTAACTTCTACGCCGTGTACGCTGTCTTTTTGGTATTCACCTGCAGCATTCTTATAGTATTTCTGAAATTTATTACCACGGAAATAGTTGAAATCCTGTCCATCTTCCGGGGTTAAAGGTCTGTACACGTCACCTACCCATTCGCTCACGTTACCACTCATGTTGTATAAACCAAATGCATTAGGATAAAAAGATTTAACCGGACCAGTAATAGCAGCCCTGTCATTTAAACCACCGGCAACACCCATGTTATCACCACTACCACGTTTAAAGTTGGCTAAAAATTTACCTTGCCAGCTTCCTCTGCGGTTATCACGTAGGCCATTAGGGTTATTGCTCCAGCTGTATATTTGTTGATTGCTCAATAATTCTTCACCATTTTTTCCTTCTTTTTTACGAGGAGAAGGGTTTTGTGCATAAATGCCATACGCAGCATATTCCCATTCTGCTTCTGTTGGTAAGCGGTAGCCCATATTTAAGATACCATCTTCCATTTTTACAATACCCCTTGGTTTGCCATTAACATCTTTAAGATTAGATTTTTTAGGTTTGTTACGGCTTTGTATAAGGTCTGGAGACATTAAATAAGTTTCGGTATTGAATGCATCTGCAGCGGCGCCTTTCATTTCTTTCTTGGCAGCATCTGGTTTCAGGTATTTCTCCTTCATCAGGTTAAGTTCATTCACCCTATCTGTTCTCCATATACAAAAATCATGTGCTTGCTGCCAGTTAACACCAACAACAGGATAATAATTATAAGACGGGTACCTGAAATAATATTCTACGTAAGGTTCGTTATAAGCTAATTCTTCACGCCATACCAAAGTATCGGGCAAAGCATGGTTCATTATAGACGTATCGCCAGAAAAAGTATTTTCCAACCAGTATAAATATTCTCTATAATGTACGTTGGCAACTTCGGTTTCATCAATAAAGAATGAAGGAACAGTAACACGGCGGGGGATATTATTCCAATCTCTCATTACATCTTCATCTTTTGCACCCATTACAAAAGAGCCACCCTGAACAAAAACAAGTCCCGGGCCAGCTTTTGGGTACTTTACTTTTGCAACATGGAAATTACCCATCTTCTTATCATCATAATTCCAGCCTGTTGCTGATGATTTGGAACTTTTCTTTCCAAAAAGACCGCCATTTTTACAAGCACTTAAGGAAAGCGCTGCGGCTACTAAAATGAGCAGATTTTTACCTGATACTATTTTTAACATGTTCGTTCGTTTATCAAATTGTTTAACGAAAGGTTTTCTTTTTTATTGTATATGGGGATATACGGCTGCGAATATAAATACTTTAGCCGACATAAAGGCGCAAGCGCCGTTTTTTATAACCAATAAAATAAAAAAAAACAGATCAATTACTATTCCATAACAAGCTTTGCGTAACTTTTATTGTGCCTATATAAAATATAATTTTTAAAACGCTGGCTAAGATTTTTTTAAATATCTTTATAAATAACTGATAGCCGCTTTTTATCTGCATAATTTTAAAAAAATCAGTTATTGGTACTATATTTAGGTAGTTAAAGAGCAATAATAATCAACATATAACGTTATATTGCAGAATACCCTTGTTAAAACATGCGCACTAATGAAACCAGCAACAATAAACGATCGGTGTCTTTGTTACTTAGAGCAAAAGTCATTATCTTTGAATTGCTATGATTTTAGGAGTTTTTTTTAACAAGATTTTATAATTTACTTGTTCATTTAAAGAAAACTACTATTTTTACAATAACAAGACAACCTTTAAACTAAAAGCTTATTGAGGTAAGTTCTACCTAACCAAGACAAAACAAAACGCATGAAAAGAGTAACTTTAAAACTAACTACTTTAGTTGTTTTACTGGGAGGAGTAATTTCTGTAACCAACGCCCAGACGACAAACAAAATTAATGTTGTAACATCTGCAGTTCCATTTTTACGTATAACTCCTGATGCCCGTAGCGGCGGTATGGGGGATGCCGGAATAGCAACCACCCCAGATGCAAACTCAGCTTTTTCTAACTTAGCAAAAACACCATTCAGTACTGTTAAAGGTGGCTTAGCTGTTAACTATGTTCCATGGTTGAGGGATTTAGCTATTAATGATGTTTACTTAGCTTCTTTAGCTGGTTACTATAAAATTAGTGATAACGAGGCCATATCTGCTTCTTTAAGGTATTTCAGCCTTGGTAGCATACAGTTTACCGATAACTCAGGTAACGATTTGCAAACTTACCGTCCACGTGAATTTGCAGTTGATGCAGGATATTCAAGAAAATTATCTTCTAAATCAAGCTTAGGCGTAGGATTGCGTTTTATAAGTTCTAACCTTGCAAGTGGTTCACTTAATGGAGCTACTTACAAAACAGGTACTGCTGTTGCAGGTGATTTACATTATTATCATCATGGAGCTAAAGAAAATGGCGAAGGGCTAAACTGGGGTATAACCTTAAGTAACCTGGGTAGCAAAATTTCTTATACCAGCGATGCTTCTCAAAAAGATTTTATTCCTGCTAACTTAGGTGTTGGTGTTGCTTATACCAAAGTATTTGATGCAGACAGCAAAATCACTTTTGCTTTAGACCTTCATAAATTATTGGTACCTACTCCTCCAAATATTGGTGACTCTGTAGGATTGGTAAACTACCGCAACAAGGGTGTTGTAAGCAGCTGGTTTACTTCATTGGGCGATGCTCCTGGCCATATTACTGAAGAGCTTGAAGAAATCAATGGTTCATTAGGTTTCGAATACTGGTACCAAAACCAATTTGCTTTCAGAGCAGGTTATTTCTACGAAAATCCTAATAAAGGAAACAGGAAATTTCTTTCTGTAGGTGCAGGTTTAAAGTATAACACTTTTGGATTAAACTTCGCTTATTTGTTCCCATCAGGTAGCGGTACAAACCGTAACCCATTATCTAATACTTACCGTTTTGGTTTAGTATTTGATTTCGGCGATAAAAAATAAGCTGATTAAAATATTTAAAAAGCGTCCCGATTTATATCGGGACGCTTTTTAGTTTTTACTACCATTCAAATTGCAGATATTTACAGCATAAAATATTTTTAATGTCTTACAGAATAGGTTCAGGGATAGATTTTCACCAATTGGTACCACAAAGGGATTTATGGATAGGCGGCGTAAAGATACCTCATACAAAAGGGGCTTTGGGCCATAGCGATGCAGATGTTTTATTACATGCAATTTGCGATGCCATGCTTGGTGCACTATGCCTGGGCGATATTGGCGTTCATTTCCCCGACACAGATGCTACTTATAAAAATATAGACAGTAAAATATTATTACAAAAAAGCTTTGCTTTAATAAAAAGCAAGGGTTATAAAATTGTAAATGTAGATAGTACACTTTGCCTGCAGGAACCCAAGATTAAACCATACGTTTTACAAATGCAACAAGTAATTGCAGGAATTTTGGAAATAGATATTTTGGATGTATCTGTAAAAGCAACCACAACGGAAAAAATGGGATTTGCGGGTAGGGGAGAAGGGTTGATGGCCTATGCAACGATTTTGCTTTGTAAGGAAGTATAATCCTGAAATGTCTTGTACTTCATGGTTGTATAATTTGATACACTTTAATCAGGGACCATCACACACTAATTTTCAATGTAAAAGCACCTGCATTTTACATTGAAAATTGAGTGTTGAACATTTCTTTAATAAAGGGGGAATGATATATAATTTTTAACCTTTCATTCTTTTTACACCATTACCTTTGCGATATGCAAATAATTCCAATCAACATCGTCAACAATTCTGATAATCCCTTGCCTTCATATGCTACTGAAGGATCTGCGGGTATGGATTTACGGGCCAGCCTGCAAGGACCTGTAACCTTACAACCTTTGGAACGTTTGCTTATACCAACCGGTTTGTTTATAGAACTGCCAATTGGTTATGAAGCACAAATAAGGCCCAGGAGCGGATTAGCCATTAAACAGGGTATAACTTGCTTAAATACCCCGGGAACAATAGACAGCGATTACAGGGGAGAAATAAAAGTAATTTTAATAAACCTGAGCAATAGTGAACAAGTGATTAATACCGGCGACCGTATTGCACAAATGATTATAGCAAAAACAGAAAAAGCCGAATTGTTTTTGGTACAGCAATTGAATGAAACCTTAAGAGGTGCAGGTGGTTTTGGACATACAGGCGTTAAATAAAAATATCCCGGTAAAATTAAAAATCAGTAATGAAAAAATTAATTATTATTTCTATAGCCGTAATAGCCATTTTATCAACGCAAAGTTGCCATACTACCAAGCACATTATCAATAAAGCGATTGCTCCAAAAGACACAACTGTAAATATTATTCCTGTCAATACCTCCGCAGCCGACTCTATAAAAATTTTACAGGAAACGATGGCAAAATTAAAAAGCCATTATATAGATTACAAAACCTTTAATGCTAAAATAAAAGTACAGTACGAGGATGCCAATGGAAAAAAACCCGATGTTACTGCTGTGGTAAGAATTGTTAAGGACAGCGCTATATGGGTATCCTTGTCAGCAACAATCTTAAATATTGAAGTGTATAGAATGCTTATTACCAGGGATAGTGTTATACTGATGAACATACAGGATAAGGAAGTGCAATACCGCTCACTGGATTATTTACAGGACGTAACACAGATTCCTTTTGATTATAAAACGATACAGGATATACTTATTGGCAATCCCATATTTTTAGATTCTTCTGCAATTGTATCATATAAAAAAGCAGATACCAAAATATTAATATCTACATTAGGACAATTCTTTAAAAACCTGCTCACTATTTCTGCTGATAACGATGTTCTATTACACAGTAAATTAGATGATGTAGATGTAAGCCGTAACAGGACTGCTGATATAACTTATGACGATTTTGAAAGTAAAGATGGTATTACATTTTCTACCTACAGGGAAATTACCGTATCAGAAAAAAATAGATTAGACATAAGGATGAACTATAAATCATACGAGTTTAACAAAGATTTATCAGTAACTTTCAAGGTGCCCAAAAATTATAAACGCAAGTAAGCGTTAGATTCAATTATTCACAGGTGTGGGTTTTAAGCCTGCTGATATTACCTTTTTCAATTGTATTTTTGACAAACCCCAAATGTAGCACATGGTAAAAATAATTTTCACGTTTTTTTTAGTAGCTTTTAGCACTGGTGTTTTTGCGCAGCAAACAAAAGAAGAGCTGGAAAAAGAAAGAGCAGAACTTAAAAGGCAATTGGAACAAACTGAAAAAATGTTTAATGATAACAAGGCAAAGTCGAAGGAAAATTATGTGCAATGGAAACTGATCAACGATAAAGTGAATATCCAGGACAGGATCATTGATAATATTAACCATGATATTAACCTGCTTGATAATAATTTATACTCCACACAAAAAGATATTAACCGCTACGATAAATTATTAGATACATTAAAACAGGAATATGCCAAGAGCATGGTCTATGCCTACAAGAACAGGAGCAACTACGATTTTTTAAATTTTATTTTTTCTGCGTCAAGTTTTAACGATGCCGTAAAACGCATGACTTACTTAAAAAGCTATCGCAATTACAGGGAAATGCAGGGCGAAAATATTTTACGTACCCAGGAATTACGTAAAAAAAAGGTAGAGGAATTAAAGGGCACCAAAGAAAAGAAAAGTATAGTACTACAGGATAAGGATAAAGAAATGACTGCACTGGAAACCCAGCAAAAAGAAAAAGACAGGATATTAAATGAATTGAAAAAGCAGGGCAAGCAGTTGAATAATCAAATGGCGGCTACAAGAAATCAATTGAAAAAAGTTGATAATGCTATTGCCGCTGCAATTAGAAGGGCTATTGATGATGCTAATAAACTGGCCCTAAAAAAAGCTGCTGAAGATAAGAAGCGGCTGGATGCGGAAGCCAAAGCCAATGCTAAAAATAATGTAGCTACAGTTAAGCCAGACGCTCCAACAATAAATCCAACAAAATCACCAACAGCTATAGTACCTAAAAAGGCGCCGGAAAGTATTCTGTTAAACTCAGAAAACATTGAATTGAATACCAATTTTGTAAAAAACAAAGGTTCGTTGCCCTGGCCGGTAGATAAAGGTTATACATTAATGCATTTTGGCCATAATAAATTGCCAAGCGGAACAGATTTGGTGACAACCGGATTAACAGTAGCGTCCGATATCGGAACACCTGTAAAAGCTATTTTTGACGGTACTGTTTCTTCTGTAATAACCGTAGAAGATATGCAGGTGGTAATTATACAACATGGTAAATATTTCAGTACCTATAGTAATTTATCAAATGTTACTGTACAGCGTGGGCAGGCTGTAAAAAAAGACCAGGTAATAGGCAAAGTAGCTGCAAACCTTGATGGTATTGGGGCAGTTGATTTTTATATCAGCGATGAAAAAAACCAGGTGGATCCCGAAAAATGGCTACGGCGCAGATAATTTAAACCAATCTTTTGTACATCGCTTCGTAAACGGGCACAATATTTTCAATGTCAAATTTTTTGGCCTGTGCCAGCGCGTTAGCTTTAAATTGTAAAAGCGTTTCATCGTCTTTTAAAATATGCAATGCATTTTTAGCCATATCATCTACATCGCCAACATTGCTCATATAACCGCAAAAACCATCAATATTTATTTCGGGTAATCCTCCGGCGTTAGTTGAAATTACAGGTACTTCGGCTGCCATTGCTTCTAATGCAGCCAAGCCAAAACTTTCATATTCGCTGGGCAAAACAAACAAATCGGCAATAGGTAAAATATCTTCCATTTGCTCCTGCTTGCCTAAAAATTTTATTTTATCACTCAATACACAATCCCTGCAAATGCTTTCTACATAAGGTCTTTCTGGCCCATCGCCCAATAATAATAATTTGGCAGGAATTTTTTCAATGATCTTCATAAATACCCTTACCACATCATCAACCCTTTTTACTTTTCTAAAATTACTGGCGTGTACAATTATTTTTTCGCCATTGGGTGCTACCACTTTTTTAAAAGCATCCACTGGTTTTTTATTAAAACGTTTTACATCAACAAAGTTGTGTATTACTTCTATCTCTTTTTCAATTACGAAATTTTTATACGTTTCTTCTTTTAAATTTTGTGATACAGCAGTAAGGATATCGCTTTCATTCATGGAAAAAGTAACTACGGGGCTATATGTTTTATCACGTCCCACCAAAGTAATATCAGTGCCGTGTAAAGTAGTGATAACAGGAATTTTTTTGCCTTGCTTGGCTAAAATTTGCTTTGCCATATAGGCTGCTGCTGCATGTGGTATAGCATAGTGTACATGCAA